>BNJU01000413.1_pt1 | contig 19861 bp, 32 predicted proteins | sample 8539281 | NCBI WGS metagenome assembly BNJU01 (sample SAMD00202456, study PRJDB9452) | human saliva metagenome | isolation source: human saliva | place: Japan
CGACACGTCGACTGAGCAAGCCCCACCTTGTCGGTGATCTGCTTGATGCAGACCCTGTACTCATCAGGGGTCCGCAATCCCCTGCTCGATAGGGAACTCCGCCCGAGGATCTCGGAGCCACTGAAGAATACGGAGGCGCACCGGATGAGCGAGAACCTTGAGGGCGTCGACCATCACAGCCAGGTCCACAGAATCCGAATATCCTTCCGAATGACTCTGCGCATCCTCCGACATCGCTCCTCCCGCCCCCTCTCTCTCTGCCGCGGCTCGAGGTTCGAGCGAGCATATCACTCGTCCTGAACACCGGCGTTCTGACGCCGAGACGCATCACGTACCGAGGACGAGCTTGGCCCAGTAGATGCTGACGATGAGGACTACCACACCGAGGAACTGAGAGAGCGACAAGGTCTCGGAGAAGAGGATATAGGCGTAGACGGCTGCCGCCACGGGCTGGAGCAGGGTGAACAGCGACCCGAGCTGCAGCGACATGAAGTGCATGGCATGTGCCATGAGGGTCTGCCCGAGTATCTGGGAGGTGAACGCCAGGACAACGAGTAGCAGCCAGCCCTCTGCGGAACGTGGAAGCAGGCTCTCCCCGCGCAGCATTGCCACCGCAAGACACACTGCTGCGCACCACAAGCTGAGTAGTGCCATGATACGTGGCGCGGGATACCTCTGTCGCAGCCCCTGGGCGACAACAAGAAATCCTGTGTAGAAGAATGCCGTGGCCAAGGCCATCGCGTTTCCGAACAGGTGCCCTGGCTCCGTATGAACACCGACCGGAGTCAGAAGCAGCAGTCCCCCGATCACCAGGATCGCCGGAGAAACGAGTCTGACGTCAGGAACATCCCTGAAGAGCACCCACCCAAAGATCGCCGCAGCGAAAGGGACAAGATTGGCCAGGAGGTTGGACTCGGCCAGCGTGGTGTAGAAGAACGACACGTTCCACAGGCACAGGTCGATCGCCAGGAGAGTGCCACCCAGGGCGATGGTGACATGGTCACGAAGGGGCATGCGTTCCCGCACTCGGAGTCCGCTCCGCAGTCCAATCCCAGCATCGAGCAGGAGCAGCATGGGGGCGGCGATCAGAGACCGGAAGCCGCCAGTGGCGATCGGTCCGACCTCACTGAGCCGAACGAACACTCCCCCGAGTGCCAAACACCCCACTGCGAGCGGTGCACAGGGCGATCGCCCTCCTGTCGCCCGACCACCGACGGCACGACTCAGACGCTGCACCATCACGCCCCCCTTTCCTCTCGATTCCTCCGATACCGACCGCCAGCCGCCCCAAGCGGCCGACACCCGCTCCCAGCACGGCGACGCGAGCTGACACCAGCACCATAACCCATGCATCGACAATATGCGATAGGTCGATCTATTAAGGACTGCCGACTGCTCTGCGAGGTGGCGTCCAAGAGCTGGGCCGGCTGCCGTGGGTGCGGTTGTCGCACCCTGCCCTGTAGACGGCGGGGGCAAGAGTCACCCACGACACCCGGGTGCCGACAGCCGCAGATGAGCGGAGCGGCCTACCGGAAAGCGGCTGAGGTCTTACCCGTACGTGGATGCCCGACCGGTCGACCACCGGCCGACCTTCACCCATACATCGAGAGGCGGCAGGAGAGATGGGCATCAAGGACACCGAGGTCTTCATCGGTACTGGGCGCCGGCAAGGAGTGAGCACTGGGCCACGATCTTGAGCAGAGAGGGCCGCAAGCCCCTCGGTAGGGCCCTACCAAACGACGAGGACTGTCTACAAGACGCATCACCGACCCGACATCGCACACCGCCAAGACCGGTAAAAGACGCCGCCGTCATCACCCAGGCCGCCAGCATCATGCCTCAGACCCAGCGCGCCATCAGCACCTCGGACGAGGACGTCACAGCGCTGAGCATGCCGACTGGTGTCGACCCGTACCTGGCCCACTGGGTCAACCGGACCGAGGGCCGACTCCGGGGCCATGCGTTCACCCAGATCCTGCCCAGCCCAACCGACTTGAAGCGAGCGGGCAAGGCGAGGATTGGCGCCAGCCTCACACCCACCACCATCGGCACAGCGACCAGCAGCCGCTTGACGCACCGCGTAGAGGCACCCCACCACAGGCCGTCTCCACCAGAGGGCGGCAGTATCCGCACCCCAGCAAGAGGCGCCCGCACTGATTCAACACGCAACCTCAGCAGTCGAATCACAAGTTCATAACAACCGCCCGGGCGGCACTGCGGATGCATCCCTTCCCTTCTCCTTGATCCCAACGAAAAATCCACTCCCCCGCTGTGTATCCCCACATTCGGAACGTTTGTTGCCGTCCGACAAGGAAGTTAAAAATCTTAGTCGTTCTACGAGTGCCATCCCCATGGCTCATCCCTAAATTCTGCTGGAGCGCAGCACTGTGAAACGGTTCTCCAGGCGCCGCGTCTATGTCGGCGTCATCGCGGTACTGACCGCTGCGGCTCTGGTCGCCATCGTCCTGCACCCGGGGATGGTCACTCATGATGTCGATCTTCATGACGGCGGGGTGTGGGTGACCAACGGGAAGATGAGGATGGTCGCCCACCTCAACTACCCCTCGCAGACGCTCGACGGGGACTGCGCACCTCCTCGACGAGCTTCGACGTCGACCAGTCCGGTTTGCAGGTCTTCATGTCCGACGCCTCCTCGGACACCTACACGCAGATCGACGTGGCCCGCACGAGCCTCATGCCGCCGAACACCTCGACCGGCTCATCCACCATGGAGCTGGGCGAGGGACCGCATCAGGGTGGCCGATCCGGCCACGGGCAGGGTCTGGGTCGCCGACGTCTCGCAGGCCCCCACCTTCAGCCAGTCGGCGACTCCTCCCACCATCTCCGACATGCCCGGCGCCGTTCTGTCCATGGGCACCGACGGATCGGCTCATGTCGCATCGATCAGGACCGGCACCGTCAAGACGGTCACGCCCCGAGGCTCCGTCGACGACATCTCGACCACCTCGCTACCGAAGCTGGCGGATGACGCCGACCTGCAGGTCAGTGCGGTGGGAGACAAGAGCGTGGTCCTCGACCGCCGCAGCGGCACCCTCGTGCTCCCGGGAGGTCAGACGGTTTCCCTGTCCGGGGACGATCTCCAGCTCCAGGTTCCCGGCCCCCAGGCCAACGAGGTCCTGGTCTCCTCGACCTCCGGGCTAGCTTCGCGTGAGCCTGTCCGGGAAGGTCTCCTCGGTCTCCCCCGGTGTCACCGGCGGCAGCCCCTCCCGGCCCGCGCAGCACTCGGGCTGCGCCTACGCGGCCTGGGGGGTCAAGGGCTCCTTCCTGCGGGACTGTGCAGGCACCGGCAACGACGTCGACATTCCCGTCCCCACGCTCAACAACGTCTCGAAGGCCGTCTTCCGCACCAACCGCGACGTCATCGTCCTCAATGACATCCCCACCGGCGGCGTGTGGCTGCCGGACAAGAACATGGTCCAGGGTCAACAGCTGGGAGCAGATCAACTCCCAGACGAAGAGCGAGGAGTACTCCGACGAGGGTCCACCGAGACCCGGGACGAGGGCCACTCAGGAGCGATCCAAGGAGAACACCGCCCCCAGGCCGGGACGACTCCTCTGGCGTGCGACCCGGACGGACCTCCTACCTGCCGGTCATCGCCAACGACACCGATCCCGACGGCGACGTCCTGGTGGCCACCGCGACGTCTCAACCGTCCTTCGGACAGGTGGGCCAGGTGCGCTCAGGTGCCGCCCTGCAGGTGAAGGTGGACGACAGCGCCACGGGTTCATCGTCCTTCGCCTACACGCTCGATGACGGCCAGGCCCAGGCCAGTGCCAACGTCACCCTCAACGTCCACCCCTTCTCCGTCAACGCCGGCCCCTGAGCAGAAGCGTCTCTCCTCGCTCGACCTCGCCTCCGGAGCGAGCACGACTCTCAACATCTCCGACGACTGGCTCGACCCCGACGGCGACCCCGTCTACCTCAAGAGCGTCTCATTCCCCTCCGGATTCGACGTCACGTACCGGGCCGACGGCACCATCACGGTCAAGGACACGGGGCAGACGACGGGCAACACGGACCCTGACCGTCACCTACTCCGACGGCGCCGAGGACACCGAGGCCGTCTGACGGTCAAGGTGCACGGCAACGAACCTTCCCCGGTGCCAACGCGGACCACGTCGTCGTCCCGGTGGGCCAGTCCGGTCAGGATCTCGCCGCTGGCCAACGACGTCGACGCCAACGGTGACACCCTGCGCCTGACCTCCGTGGGGGAGGCACCCGAGGGGCTGAGCGCCACCGCCGACGTCGGCACCGGGGTCGTCACGCTCAACCCGTCCAAGGCGGGACCTTCTACCGACCTACACGGTCGGTGACGGTCCCTCCGCCACCGAGGGCGTGATCCGGGTCGATGCCATCGAGGTCGACCAGGCCGCGCTGCCCGTGGCGCAGGACGACGTCATCACGCTGCCGGCGGAGGCCAGGCGCTGTCAGCGGTCCTGGACAACGACTCTGACCCGCAGGGCGGGGTGCCTCCGTGCAGTCCGTGCGCACCCCGAGAACAGTCCCTGGTGGTGGCGCTCCTGGAGCACCACCTCCTGCGCATCACGGCTCCCAACGGGCTGACCGAGACCACCACGGTCACCCACACGCTGGCTAATGCGGCCCGGGACGACCGAGGCACGCTCAGGTCATCCGGTCCCGGCCGCCCTCAGCACCACGCCTCCCGAGCTCACCGACGACACGCTCGTCGTGCGAGCCGGGGACGTGAGCGCCATCAGCGTCCTGGACAACGACCGCCCCCAGGTCTGGATATGAGCGTCCAGCCCGATCTCCAGCACGAGATCGACCCGGCCATGGGCGAGCCCTTCGTCTCCGACGACGTCGTCCGCTTCCGCGCCGGGGAGCAGCCCGGCAACGGACGGATCATCTACAGCGTGCGCGACTCGGAGGGCAACCTCGCCTCGGCCAGCGTCAACCTGACCGTGGTGGCCCGTGACGACGAGCGCAACACGGCCCCGCACCCCAGGGACGTCACCGGCTGGGCCGTGGCCGGGGAGAAGGTGACGATCCCGATCCCCATGGAGGGCTGGATTCGAGGGCGACTCGGTCAGCCTCAGCGGGCTGATGTCCTCGCCGCGTCTGGGCGGGGTGGAGCTGGAGGGGCGTCCCTGACCCACACGGCCGCCCCGAAGGCCTCAGGCACGGACATCTTCAGCTACACGGTCCAGGACCGTCTCGGCAAGACGGCCTCGGCCGTGGTCCGGGTCGGTGTGGCGCCCGCCGGGGTGACGAACCAGAAGCCCGTCGCCGTGGCCGATGTCGTCACCGCGAGGCCCGGCGTTGACCTGTCCGTCCCGGTACTGGCCAACGACGTCGACCCGGACGGGGACACGCTGTCACTGGAGTCCTCCCTCGTCTCCGGCCAGGACTCGGGGGTATCCCCGTCGGCCGACGGCCCACGGGTCAGACTCACGACCCCCAGCACTGAGGGGAGCTACACCGTCCAGTACGGCGTCACGGACGGCCGCCCGAGCCCGTCGTCGGCATGGTGACGCTGGTGGTCTCCGCCTCGGCTCCGCTCCAGGCCCCATCGCCCGCGACGACCGCATCAGCAGGGAGCAGGCACGGTCCAACCGGAGCGTCAAGGTCCCGGTCCTGGACAACGACGAGGGACCCGGACGGCGACATCAGTGCCGCCACCGTCACCTCCCAGGACGAGGGCGTGAGCGTCGGGCAGGACGGGGCGCTGACGATCACGGTGGGCGAGGAGCCCCGCTCGTGCTCTACACCGTCACCGATCCCAGTGGCCTGACTTCCTCCGCCCTGGTCGAGGGTCCCCGGATCGGTGGTCACCGGGCCCGAGGTCGACGCCGGCAAGATGCCCCTGACCGTGCGCTCCGGACAGACCCTGACCATCAGCTGCGCGACTACGTGCTCACTCGTGAGGGCCGCAGCGTGCAGCTGACCGACGGCAACAAGGTCACGGCCGCCGCCGGCTGGAACGGCTCCAGCCTGGTCAAGGACTCCACCACGCTGACCTTCGCCTCGCGCCCCGACTCACTCGGGCCCCTCGTCGGTCACCGTGGGTGACCGACGGCAAGGATCTCAACGACTCCAGTGGCAAGACCGCCTGGTTGACGCTTCCCATCACGGTGACCCCCGGGGACAACCGCCCGCCCGTCATCGCCCCTACCGCCATCGAGGTGGTCCCCGGTGAGACCGCGACGGTCGACGTGTCTCGGTGGGCCACGGATCCCGACGGGGAGAAGCCGCCGATCTGTCCTACTCGGTGCGGGACGTCCCTGCCGGTATCGAGGCCTCGCTCAGCGGCAGGGCCCTGTCGGTGACCGCACCCTCGAGCCTCGGAAGGGCTCCCTGGGTTCCTCTCACCATCGATGTCGAGGACGGTACCGGGCGCAGGGATCGGGTTCCGGTGCCGGTGAGCATCGTCTCTCCTCCCGCCCTCATCATGCTCTCACCGGCATCAGTGAGCGCGGACGCCGATCAGTCCACCGCCGTGAACATCTCCTCTCACGCCGTCAACCCCTTCCCCGACTCCCCATCCGCCTCGTGGGGACCCCACGGCCCCTGAGGGGATCACGGTCACGGCTCCGGCTCCACCCCTGACGATCACGCCCGCAGCCGGCTCCGAACAGAGTCATCACCTACCGGGTCGGGGACAAGACCGGTGAGGCCGGACGCGAGGTCGAGGGCACGCTCCAGGTGACGGTGCGCAACCGGCCGAGTCCACCGACCTCGGTGACGGCCTCCTCCAGCAGCGCCTCAACGGCCATGGTCTCGTGGACCTGCAGGGGCGGCGAACGGCGCGCCGATCAGCGGTTTCACCGTCTATGACGAGACGCAGGGCGACTCCCGGGACTGCGGGACCGTCACCAGCTGCCTCATGGAGGGCCGCACCAACGGACAGAACCACACCTTCCACGTGGTGGCCCACAACGAGGTCGGTGACTCCGAGGCCTCGGCCACGGCCACCACCTCGATCGACGTCGTCCCGGACACGGTCCCCCAGCCGGTGGCCACCGCCGGTGACGGCTCGGTGAGCGTGTCCTGGTCAGCCCCGACCAACCAGGGCTCAGCCATCACCGGATACGTCGTCGCCCTCAGCCCGGGTGGCCAGCAGCAGACGGTCTCGGGCACGAGCGCCACCTTCTCCGGACTGAGCAACGGGACGGCCTACACCGCGGTGGTCAAGGCCGTCAACGCCAAGGGCGAGAGCCAGCAGTGGTCCTCCGCCTCACTGGCGGTCTCCCCCTACGGCAGGCCCGGACCGGTCGGCTCGGTCCAGGCGGCGTCGGCCAATCTCGGCACCGGCGGCTCCTCGGACACCGTCACCGTCTCCTGGGGGCCGGTGTCCGACACCAACGGCAGACCGATCGAGTACTACACCGTGACCTCCTCGACCGGGGCCTCCAAGACGGTCTCCGGCGCGGACAACCGCTCGACCACTCTGGAGGGGGTGAGCGCCTCCCAGAGCCAGGTGACCTTCACGGTGACGGCCACTAACGACTCCGCCAAGGCATCCACCCATACCTCTGCGGGCAGTCCACCTCGACCTGGGTCGTGGGGCCCACCGGCACCCAGCGTCAGGGCGTCAGTGCCACCGGTGCCAGCCGCCAGATCTCACTGTCCGCCAGCGCCTCGGCCGGCAACGGCTGGAGCGCCGGGAGCTGGCCACAGTGGAGCACCGACGGCTCCTCCTGGCAGTCCATCAGCGACCTGAGCGGCAATGGCCTGAGCGACGGCAGCGCCTCAACCGTCTACGTGCGTGTCTGCGGCTCCAAGACCGAGCACCTCCTGCTCGGAGGCGGTCAGCGCCGGCAGCGTCACCCTTCGGCCCGCCCGCCTCACCGAGCATCAGCTGCTCGGCCGGCGGCACCACCACTGTCTCCTGCTCCTGGTCCGGAGGGGCGACGGCGGGCGATCCACCCGCCACCAGCTGAGCGGCCCGTCCGCCGCCGACGACGCCGGCGCCTCAGGCTCCCAGCAGTGGAGCGTCGCCGAGGGCAGCACGACGCGCGTGCATCGCGCCGTCCAGTCCTCCTCCGAGCTGGGCTCGCGCGAGGGCCAGGAGAGCTGTGCCGAGGCGACGACCCGCTCCTTCGCCAGGAACTACGCCGGCTCGCTCAGCGGCCAGGGGAAGTGCAACGTCGGAGAGTGCGGGGCACAGCGCCCGGTACCAGGAGGTGACTCTCTCTGACTGGCCCCCGAACTCGACCGTGACCTGCAGCGGAACCTGGAACCAGCAGGGAGGTCAGCGACGACGCTCACGGTCGACGGCTCAGGTGCGGCAGCCGCGCAGGTGGCAGGGCAGTTATAACACCATCCTGATGTCGCAACGAGGATCAGGACCTGGTTCCTGCTCGTAGCACCCGGTTGCGTCCCCTCGAGCCTCGGTACCGAGGCGCGTCCCAGACCGATCAGCCTGCGACTCCCTGACCGGGTCGGCTCGCTCGACCGCAGTCAGCACCCCACCAGGAGCGAGGGGCGAGACATGGCGATGACGAATGAGAACGCGACCTGGTTCGCCGACACCTTCGACCGGATGGTGAACAACGTGGGGCGGGCGCTGCTGGGCAAGACCGAGGTCATCCGGCTGGCCCTGACCACCATGCTCGCCGAGGGCCACCCTCCTGCTCGAGGACGCCCCGGCACCGGCAAGACCGCCCTGGCCCGGGCCATCGCGGCAACCGTTCAGGGGACGCACTCGCGCATCCAGTTCACCCCGACCTGCTGCCCAGCGACATCACGGGCGTGACGATCTACGACCAGAAGACCGGCACGTGGGACTTCCACGCCGGCCGATCTTCTCCTCCATCGTCCTGGCCGACGAGATCAACCGGGCCAGCCCCAAGACCCAGTCGGCCCTCCTGGAGGTCATGGAGGAGTCCCAGGTGACCGTCGACGGCGTGCGCCACCACCGAGCGCCCCTTCATGGTCATCGCCACCCAGAACCCCATCGAGCAGGCCGGCACCTACCGCCTGCCCGAGGCCCCAGCTCGACCGCTTCCTCATGAAGACCTCCGTGGGATACCCCAATGAGGAGGCGATGGCCGACGTCCTGGAGGGCAGTGCCCATCCGGACCGCTCGAAGTCGCTCAGCGCCGTCATCGCCTCCAGCGCCGTGGCCTCCATGGCCGACCTCGCCGCCGAGAACCACATGGAGCGCTCGGTGGTGAAGTACATCGCGGCACTGGCGGCCTCCACCCGGACCTCGCAGAGCACCCGCGTCGGGGTCTCCACGCGAGGGCGCTGGCGATGGCCCGGGCCGTGCGGGTGTGGGCGGCCGCTCAGGGGCGGCCCTACGTCATCCCCGATGACGTGCGGATGCTCGCCCAGGTCGTGTGGGCCCACCGCCTGGTCGCGGACCCCTGATGCCGAGTTCGCCGGGCGCTACGCCGTCGGCGGTCATCTCGAGGCCCTGGGTTCGTCCCCGTCCCCAGCGTGCAGAAGTAGATCGTCATGGCTGCGACGACATCGGGCCCCGCGCCGTGCCTCCTCGCCGGATGAGAGGCACGGGACCGAAGAGCGGACGGACGCCTGCCTCCCCGCCCCGCTGGGATTCTCTGCGCCGAGGACCGGTTCAAAGGCGTTCCCGACAGATGCTGAACGCACTGAGGGCGGACCTCGCGCGCAACCCGCTCATCGGCATCGTCCGTATTCAGAGCGCTCCGGCAGGCTCTGGCAACGCTGCGACGAGCAGGACGGGCCGTGCGCACACACCTGTCCGCACTGGCCGTGAGGCTACGCGCTGTTCCCGTGGTGGGACCGGTGCTGGCCGCCTGCGGCTCGTGGCTGAGCGGCGCGGCGGCGATGGTGACCACGTTGGGGCGGGGCTGCCTGTTGGTCCTCGTCATCTCCCTGGTACCTGGGCGCCACCAGGCACTGGGTGGAGGCCTGGTTCATCGCCCCTGGCCCCTGGCCACCCTCGCATGGTGCTGGCGGCCCTCCAGGCGCTGGGGCGAGCCACCTATCGGGTGCGGCTCTCCCTGGTCTCGTCCCGGGTCGTCGTCGGCGATCCGGCACTGGGTTCCCTGCACCTGTCGCACCCCTCGGGACGCGCCACCCGACCGGCGACGGTGGAGATGCCAGTGGGCCAAGGCCTGGCTGTCTTCGATATTCCGCGTCTCTCCCTCGGCGCTGAGCACCAGGAGGTCTTCACCGTTCCCACCCGGCATCGGGGAGTCATCACGGTGGGGCCGGTGCGAAGCATCCGCGGGGACGCACTGGGCCTGGTCCGACGCTCACAGAACTGGACCGAGCCGGTCGACCTGTTCATCCATCCGCGCACCGTCAACCTGGACTCCACAGCGATCGGGTTCATCCGAGACATCGAGGCGCCGTCACCCAGGACCTGTCCAGCTCGGACGTCTCCTTCACGCCCTGCGCGAGTACACCCCCGGTGACGATCGCCGCAACGTCCACTGGAAGACCACTGCCCGCACCGGACGCCTCATGGTGCGCCAGTTCGAGGAGACCCGCAGGGCCCATCTTCTGGTCGTCCACGACCTTGATCCACACGTCTGGGACGAGGCGGAGGACTTCGAGACCTCGGTGTCCGCGAGCGCCTCGCTGTTGCTGGCCGCGGTGCGGGACAACCGGGAGATCAGCCTGGTCACTCAGGCCGGCCGTCCCTACCTGCCCACGGGGGCGAGTGCTGGACACCTTCACCACGCTCGATCCAGTGGAGGGCCGGGACCTGGTGAGCCTGACCAGGCAGGCGGTCAGCACCGTGCCTCAGGCGTCGGTCACCGTCCTGGTCACTGGTGCCAGGACCTCGGCGGCCACCCTCCACCGCGCTCATGCCGAGCTGCCGGCCAGCACCCGCTGCCTGGCGCTGAGGATCAACGGCCGTCAGCGCTGGCCTCGCAGAGGGTCGCCGGGCTGCCCGTGGTGACGCTGCCAGACCTGGAGCATCTGGCGCCCTACAATGAGAAAGGCGCGTTCATGATTGCTCTCGGGTCACGCACTCTCCCGATTCTCCCCAGGCCCTGCCCACCGGCGCCGGTGCGGGCGCAGCGACCACCGCCTCGTCGGGCAGCGGGATCGCCGGTTCGTCGTCTGGACTGCGGCGAGTCTGGGTGCGGTCATGCTGCTGCTGGTCGCCGCGGGAGCCACGCACGGGGCCGTCTTCGGATCCTTCAGCGGCTATGTCGCCGTCGCCGGGGGCATAGTCGTCGGCACGCTCGTGGCACTGGCAGCCCGGTGGCGGTGGAACCCCTGAGGTCCTCCTGGCGCGATCATCTCCTACCTGCTGGCAGGAGGTCCGCTGGCGCTTCCCTCCACGACGGGTCGCTGAGTGCCGACCATGACGACCCTTCAGGGGCTGGTGGTCGGCGCGGTGACCTCGTGGAAGGACCTGCGACGATCGCGCCTCCGGCGGCGTCCTTCGTCGGTCCGGGGATCGTCCCCTATCTCAGTGGACTGCTATGCTCGCTGGTGGCGGTGACGATCGCGCTGCGCGCCGGCAGGCGTCGGGGCTGGGCCCTGGTGCCCGTGGCAGCGCTGGGACTCATCGGGATCCTGTGGGGCTCGCAGCGGGCGCCACTGGCGCTTCCGGCGGCTGGTCTTGCCCTGGTGGTCGCCATGGTGTGGATGGCTCACCTGCAGCAGCGGGGTCGTATCGCGGCAGGGCGAGAATCGTCAGCATGCCCGGGTCCCGGCGTCGCGCCCGGACCCGTCTTGTCGCCGGCGTCTCCGGGATGCTGGCGCTCGCCGTCGCCGTCGCCGCGCTCCTGTCCCCGTCATTGAGCCCGGAGGCCACCGTGATGTGCTGCGCGATCAGTGCAGGCCTCCCTCTGGATTTGTCGGCCCTACGCCTCGCCGCTGACCTCCTTCCGCTACTGGGTGGACAACCAGAAGGACTCCACCCTCTTCACGGAGGGCCTCAGGAGGGGCAGAGATTCGTCTGGCCACGTTGGACGCCCTATGACGGCACCGTCATGCGGGTGGGCACTGACGCCTCGGCGGAGGGGTTCCGGCGGGTGGGCTCCACCGTCACCGATGAGCCGTTGCCAGGTGGTGCCAGCACCACGAGCCTGAGCGTGACGATCAAGGACTACTCGGGCTATTGGATGCCCGGGGGCGGTCGGATGCAGTCGGTCGCCTTCAGCGGTGACCGTGCCACGGGCCTGCAGGAGTCCCTGTACTACTCCGAGCCGCTGGAGTCGGCCATCACCACGCAGGGCCTGACTCGAGGGGACCGCTACACGACCACGATCATGGACACTCCGACCTGGACCGACGCCCAGCTCAGCGACAAGGCGCTCACCACGCTGACAATGCCGGAGACGAGCAATGTGCCGGAGTCGGCCGGGACCCGTCTGAGCGAGTTCATCGGCGACGCCTCCACCCCGGCCGAGAAGATCCGGACGATGGCGCAGACCTTCTCCAGCCAGGGCTTCTTCTCCGACGGCAGTGACAAGCTCTCCCTGCCGAGCCACTCGACCGCACGTCTGGCCGCCTTCCTGGATCCCAAGAAGCCGATGATCGGCGACGACGAGCAGTACGCCGTCGCGATGGCGCTCATGGCCAGGCAGGCCGGTTACCCGGCGCGCGTGGTCCTGGGGTTCTACCCCGAGACCTACTCCAGGGGCACGCAGGCGATCACCGGGACCAATGCCCACGCCTGGGTGGAGGTCAGCTCTCCTCGTGGGCTGGGTGTCCTTCGATCCCATCCACCCCGCGACCAGAAGCCCCAGACAGAGGTTTCCCAGACCCGGCCGAATCCTCGTCCCCAGGTACTTCAGCCACCGGTGCCTCCCCAGGACCCGGCCGACCTGACGCCGCAGACCAGCGGGGACCGCGACGACGCTCGGACCGCCCCAGCCCCTGGCTGGCATGGCTGCTCCTGGCGGCCAAGGTGGGCGGCGCCCTAGCGGTCATCGCCGCGCCCTTCGTCATCATCGTGGCGGCCAAGGCGTGGCGTCGTCGTCGACGGCGCCGGGCGGCGAGCCGGACGGAGCGCATCACCGGCTCCTGGAACGAGCTCATCGACTACGCCACGGACCTGCGCACCGGGGTCCCGCGCGACCACCCGCAGTGAGCAGGCCTCTCCTCGACTCCTTCGTCTCCGGCGAGCCGGGCAGGGCCGACCTTCCGCCCGCGCCCGGCCTCAGGCAGCGTCGGTGGCCTGGCCCAGCTGGTGGACTCCACGGTGTTCAGCGGCCAGGACATGAGCCGACGCGGTGGAGGCCAGTGCCTGGAACAGCACCGACGCCCTGAGCCGGGCCCTGGCCTCCGCACCTCCCGAGTACCGGCGCCTGGTGGCGCGGTTCTCGGTGACCTCCTCGAGACGCCGTCCCGGCCGTGCGCCGGTCCGATGGCCGAGCCGGCTGAGCCCGTCGTCGGGTCTGCGCAGACCGCCGCGTCAGTCGGCCACGGACTCGCTGCCCTCCCCGCAGGGAGATGACTGATGACGACAGGATCACGGGGATCCGGTGACGGACTCCGCCCTCCCCGACCTGGGCACTCACCCTGACTCCCCGCGCCCATCTGCGAGGGCCTCCGAGTGGCCCAGCACCGGTATGCGCGCCACGGCACTGGTGGTCGACGCGGTGGTGGTGTCCCTCATCAACGCCATATGCCTGATACCCACCGTGATCGCCTGCAGTCGGCCTCCCGGTGGCGAGCGAGTGGCGGCCGTGTTCGCGCTGCTGGGAGCGACGGCTGTCGTCCGGTTCGAGGTCATGGAGCTGTGGAGGCGCGGGCAGACCCTGGGGATGAGGGTCGTGGGCATCTCCTGGCTGCGGTGGAGCCTGCCGGGAAGGCCTGGTCTGAACGCCCTGGCCAAGCTCGTGGTCCTGTTGGTCGCCTCAAGCCTCACCCTGGGTGTTGGCGCCGTCATCATCTACCTGATCTCGGAGGACCGCAGCGGTCGCTCCTGGTTCGACCGGATCAGTGACATCATCGTAGTCACCACCAAGGACGCCGGTTCCGGTGAGGAGCCCTCCAGGGATCAGGGAGCCGCCGGGCCCTGCAGTGGCGCGAGGGGGTGAGTCCTTCGGCCCCCAGTGGTTGGCGCTGCGCGATGAGGGCGACGGCGACGTCACCGGCGAAGGGCATGGGTATGAGCAGCTCCACCGCCGTGAGGATCGCGAGGACCTCATCGAGACAGATGGTACCTTCACGTCGGCTCTGTCGAGGCACGCCGAGCGCCGGACGAGACTCGCAGCGCGAGGGTCTCGTACCGGTCCCCGGAGCCGAGGGCCTCATCACTGAGGTTCCGTGGCGGTCCGGGGAGCCGGAGGCGGCAACAGCGCCTGGGCAGTGCCCCATCCACCTGGAGCAGGCGGACTCCCCATGGCCCCGGAGAGTCTGTGCCGGGGACCCGAGGATCGTTGGACGCCCCAGGTCTCCTACGGCGGGAGGACCCCTGGACCGCACCGTTGCCAGGCCCGCTGCCCGGCATGCGCCCTCGCTCCTGCTGGACACCGGGCAGCGGATCGACCCTCACCGCCACAGGCACGCTCCTTCTGGGCGCGACCCGCGAGCGGTTGGGCCATGGGAGGCGCCCGCACCATAGCCGTCGACGATCCGGGATTCTCCATCTCCAAGACCCATGTCGCCGTCATCGCGGACGGCACCGGTGTGCTCGTTGAGGACCTGGGCTCCACCAACGGCACCTCGGTGCAGAACCCCTGACGGAGCGTTGACGCGTGCCGGTGAGGGCCGGCGCGTCAGAGCCGGTCTCGGCGACGTCATCCATGTCGGTCAGCGCCGGTTCATGGTGGGGCGCTGAGACGGGATGATGAGATGAACCGACCCGCCGCAGCGCATCCGGCGACTCATGAGGCCTCCCTTCCTCAGGGGGTCCGCCTCGTCGTGCGTCACGGCTCGGCCACCGACGTCGGCCGGGTCCGCACCAACAACGAGGACTCGCTGCTGGCCGACTCTCCGGTCTTCCTCGTCGCTGATGGGATGGGGGCACGACCTGGGCGCTGCCGCATCGGCTCGCGCCGTGGGGGCCTTCGCGGATCTCGTGGGGGCGCGACATCGTCACGTCGCGGGAGTTCGGCGGGCGGCTGACCCGTGCCGCACGCAGCGTAGCCACCCTGGGTACCGGGGAACGTGCCCCCGGCTCGACGCTCACGGGTCTGCTGCTCTCCCGGCAGGGGTCGCTCCCGTGCCTGCGTGTGGTCAACATCGGCGACTCACGCACCTACCACCTGTCGGCCCAGTCCTTCTCCCAGATCACCCACGACCACTCCGAGGTCCAAGAGCTCATCGACTCCGGTGACCTGGACCGGGCCCGGGCACTGTCCTCATGCCACCACAACGTCATCACGCGGGCCCTGGGGCCGGCGGAGGGGACTCAGTGGTGGCCGACCAGCACCTTCTGCCCGGCCACCGTGGGCGATCGCTTCATCATCTGCTCGGACGGGCTGAGCGGGCACGTCTCCGACTCCCTCATCGAGATGGTGTCCAGGTCCGTCACCGACCCGCGCCACGCCGCCCGGGAGCTGGTGGCCCTGGCCCTGGCCACCGGCGGACCAGACAACGTCACCGTCATCGTCGTCGACGTCGTGGAGGCCTTCCTCCTTGGCAGGGACACGCAGGTCGACGACATCACGCTGCCCCGGGCCACCGGCTCCGAATCCACCGTCCCCGCCCCCGTCTCCAGGAGGTCTCGTCCATGAACATGCTGACACGCTGGGTACCCGGCGACATCCTGGTCGCCGTCGCGGACGGCGGCGTCCCTCGCCCTCGACGGCAGCGCGCAGGCGATGGAGGCGATGTGGACCGAGCTCGGTGAGCACCGCTGCCTCGGTGACCTACTGCGGAGCCTGAGCCGGCTGCACGACAACGAGGTCTTCACCTCCCCGACTTCCCTCATGATGGCCATCGACGGCCAGGAACTGCAGTGGCTGCCCGGGGCGCTTCTGCCTCCACCTGGACACTGCCGACGGCGAGCGCAGCTTCCCGCGCCTCAGAGGTGGTCGTGGGAGGAGTCCCACTCGGCGGGTCGACCAGTGCATCCTCGAGCTCGCCCCGCCACCGGATACGCGGCCCGGCCCCGAAGGGGTCGAGGAGTTCCTCCCCTGCGCTCGGGGATCGTCCGAGCCTCAGCTGCACTATCGGCTTCGAGCCCACCGGCTCCCACTGTCCTCACCGGCTCAGGCCCGGCGCTCACGGGGGTCAGGGGGCACCACTGCCGTCGGCGGTCCAGGAGATCCTCCAGGAGGCTCAGGCCGACGGCGTCCCGGAGCAGCACGCCCCACCGTCGTCGTCATCGCGACCTGCGACGCAGGAGCAGGAGGAAGCCGCCCACCTGCCCTGCCCCGATCCCGGACGGACGCTGGGACCGGAGTCCATGGACCTGCTGGACGGTGCGGGCTCCCTGCAGGGACCGGCCCTGAGGAGCCGGCCGCGGTGCTGGGGCCCGACGACGTACCGCGTGGCCGAAGCCGCAGACCCTGCAGGCACGTGGGCAGCGGGCCCAGGACGAGTACGTTGGTCAACTCGTTGAGCACGATGATGCGGGGGGTCGAGGCGGCCGTTCACTCGGCCCCGTCCGAGGACATGGATCCGCTGGCCCGGCTCACCGCGGGGCTCGGACGCCACCGGGCCTCCCCCAGGGTGAGGACGTCTCCGGCCGGCACTCGTCGCAGGCCGTTGAGCCGCTCCGGCTCACGGGCAGGTCGTGGACGGCGGTGAGATGCGGCGTCCCCGAACAGTTCGGCGCCCTCGGGCGAGCAGTGGAAGCACGACAGGGCGCACCGTCTCGGCTGTAGGGCTTCATGCCGCCAGGAACGCCCTGGGCGGGCAAACCGGGCTCGACGAACCCTCGGGCACCGGCCCCAGCGTGCTGGCCGTCTTCTGCGAGGCGGGGCACCCCAACCCGGTGCACGCCTCCTCGTGCCGCGAGTGCGACAGTGCCATCACCTCCAGGACCGGCCAGGTCGAGCGACCGGTCCTGGGCGTTCTGCGTGTCTCCTCCGGCGCCACCGCGGTCCTGGACGCCGACGTCATCATCGGCCGAGTGCCCCAGGGCACGAGCAGCACCGCCGCTCAGAGCCCCCACCTGCTGGCCGTCCCCAGCCCGGGCAAGGCGATCTCGAAGACTCACTGCGCCGTGCGGGTCGAGGGCTGGGACATGAGCGTGGAGGACCTGGGTTCCACCAACGGGACCTTCCTGCTGCGCGCCGAGGAGGCCCCGCCGCGTGCCTGAGCACCAGCAGCTCTTCCTGCGCATCGGCGACGTCATCGACATCGGTGACGACACGACCCCTGACCGTGGAGCGGGAGGCATGATGCCCGCCCCGCAGGGACCGCCGATACCGGAGCCAGGCCCAAGCGCTTCCTGGGCGCCGGGGGCTTCGCCGATGTCTTCCTGTATGAGCAGCAGGTGCCGCGCCGTGACGTGGCGGTCAAGATCCTGCGGCAAGGAGGCAGCCAGCGCGATCACCACCGGTTCACCACCGAGGCGGACCTCATGGCCCGGCTGTCATCGCACCCTCCATCGTATCGGTCTACGGGCCGGGACGGTGGAGGAGGAACGCAGCTACCTCATCATGGAATACTGTCCCCCTCCCCACCTGGGCAAGCTGGCGCCTCACAGCCCTTGCCCCTCACGCGTGCCCTGGAGATCGGTATCCAGGTGGCGGGCGCGGTGGAGACCATTCACCGAGTCGGCTACCTCCACCGCGACATCAAGCCTGCCAACATCCTGCTCACCCCTTCGGACGTCCAGTGCTCGGTGACTTCGGGATCGCCGCGCCCATCGGGCCCAGTGTCGAGCAGGACGAGTTCGGGTGGGCGTCCCACCGTGGGCCTCGCCCGAGCAGCAGCTCGACCAGGAGAGCCTGACTCCGGCCTCGGACGTCTACGCCCTGGCCGCAACCATCTACACGCTGCTGGCGGGCGCTCACCCCACGTCGATGTCTCCGGTGCCGACCGCAACGACCAGCTCTCAATGCTCGACCGAGTGCTCCACCGAGCGATCCCCCGATCGGGAGACGCGACGTACCCGGAGCAGCTCGAGCGGGTCCTGGTCACGGCGATGGCCAGTCCCCCACGGACGGTACGCCAGCGCCGTCGCCCTGGCTCGGGCATTGCAACAGGTGCAGACTGACCTGCAGCTGGCCATCACCAGCCTCGATGTCATGGAGGAGGCGTCCGGAAGGGCCCCGGGAGGGACGGGGACCAGGACTCCACGATGCTGCGGCCGGCTGTCACGGTGGACCCCGACGGACCGACCGGAACCGTGCCCGCCACCCAGAGGCATGACGACGCCGCCACGACCTTCGCGCCTCGTCGTGTCGAGGCCCAGCCCGCCGGCTCCGCCTCGATGCGTGACCGGCCCCGCCCCGGGTTCTCGGGCGCCCAGGCGCCTCGAGGAACTCGGCACCCGCCCTGGGCGCACGGATGAGGAGGCCGAGGCGCCATGGAGGAGGCAGGCCCACCGGACCGCCGGGAGAGTCCCTCATCGGTCTCGGCGTCATCATCTCCCCGGCCCGGTTCCGCTCCTCCGACCGAGGATGACGAGGCCGAGGTTGCGAGAGACGACCCGCTCGCAGAAGGCTGCGGCGCACCTGAGCCGGTGGCGCAAGCTCCCTGTCGGGCGAGCCGTGGCCGTCACCGTGGTGGGCTCCGCCGTCGTGGTCTGCCTGAGCGCGATCGGAGTGGTCGGTGCTGCGAGGAGAGGGAGGGACGCAGCAGGCCACGGCTCAGCCGGCGACCACCGCACCGCCCGGGGCGGTTCCCGGTGCCGGGATGCTGCCCGCCGTCACGGACCTCAAGGTGTCGCAGACCGAGGGGCTCGTCGCAGCCACCTGGTCCCTACTGACCTAGCGGCACCGACGTGGTCTTCCTGTACCGCATCTCCGACCCCGGTCAGCTGCTTCCGGTCCAGGAGACCAGGCAGACCAGCGCCACTGTCACGCCGGTCAGTGCCCGCACCTGCATCGAGGTCGTCGCCCGGGACTCCAGCGGGGCCGCGTCGGAGGCCGCCGTCGCCTGCGTCGACACTCCCGGGCGGGCAGCACGGGCTGAGACTCCCCCGTCCGGGCCCGGTCGGCGACCGCACGAGCGCCGATACTCATGGAACAACCACGCAATCAAGGAATCCTGATGGAAGAAGGAGGGATCATGACGAACTCACCCGCCGAGCCCCTGCTTGTGGACTTCGTCGGCGAGCTGTACCGCGTCGAGCCCGGCACGCACTTCAGTATCGGACGCGAGGGGGACCCTCGTGCTCGACGCCGACAACCTGTTCCTGCACCGCACATTCCTCATCCTGGAGTATGACGCGGGCCTGTGGTGGGCCGCGAACGTCGGTGCCCACATCGGGGCGACCCTGACCGAGAAGTCAGGTACCTCGCGTTCCTGGATCGCTCCCGGGGCCCGGGTGCCCCTGGTCTTTCCGGAGATGGCGATCGTGTTCACAGCGGGGTCGACCACTTACGAGATCCTGCTGACCGTGCCCCTTCCCGGCTATGAGACCGCCCAGCCGCGTTCGATGGCTCCCCTAACCGGTGAGACGACCGTGGGCATGGTGACCCTGACCCCCAGTCAGCACCTAGCGATCCTGGCGCTGGCCGAGCCCTGGCTCAGGCGCACCGGCACCGGGCCCGGTCGACCTTCCCCGCAACGCTGACGCGGCTGCTCGCCTGGGCTGGACCCTCACCCGTTTCAACCGCAAGCTGGACAATGTCTGCTACAAGCTCGACCGTATCGGCGTCAAGGGCATGCGCGGGGGGCCGCGCGTCCACGCTTCCTACCGGCGCACCGCCCTGGTCGACTACGCCCTGACTGCACGGATCGTCACCGTCGAGGATCCTCTGCTGGACGATGCGGCGCGGCCGGAGGGCGCCGAGAGCCCGCCGCCCTTCTCCGGGAGCGGGCACGAGCGGGTCTGAGGCGCACCGGAGCATGTCGCTC
>BNJU01003147.1_pt1 | contig 19858 bp, 38 predicted proteins | sample 8539281 | NCBI WGS metagenome assembly BNJU01 (sample SAMD00202456, study PRJDB9452) | human saliva metagenome | isolation source: human saliva | place: Japan
GGAGAAAATGAATGGACACACATCACGAACCGCAAAATGGAGCAAAGGCGTACCTGAGATGGATGTATTGTCCTTGGCGGAGCAGGAAATCGTTTGTAATAAGGTAGCTAAACAATTATTCGCTATCTGTGTTACTGTAGTTACTTTAATACTGATTGCTATTATAGCTGGTATGTTTGAATATCCATGGCTTTTAGATTATATGACGGATACGGCGAATACAACAAATCAAAATCTAAGTACTGCTCATTCGCAAGCAGGGCGAGCAGGTGGTACAATGGCTAGTTTGCCCCGCATGATACCAGTATTAGCGGCTATGTTGATCCCTACAATGGTGGTGTTCTATATTATTAAAAAGCCTTTGCTAAAAGGGAAACCAGAAAATTAGTAGAAAAGAAATTAGCGGATACTCCTAGTACTGATGATATACTGACATCAGTGTATTGGGCTTTTTCTAATCAAGAGTATGTGAGTAATGATGCTTTCACCTTGGATATCATTAATTATATCGAGGATAATGAAGCTAATTGGAATCCAAATGGCATCGCTATTAATAGTCGTAAGGTATGCATCGTTTATGAAGCTTTTATTACGGGGATTGAGCAGCTTAGAAGCAATGAAACTGTTATAGATATGAGTTGTTTAGACGAAGAATGTCGTATTGATGGAGTGTTTCAAATAGACATTAAAGCGTATCTAACTGCAGATAATGGAAAGTACTTTTACCAATGTAGAGTTATTAAGGAAGATTCACAATCAACTTGCCTATAAAGATTTAGGAAATAATGAATTTTTAGAGGGTTTAGAATATATTGAAACTGATGGTGGAACTTCAATATATCGACTTATGACCGGTTCATAAAATGTATTCTATAGTTTGCACTTCATGAATGAAACTTCATATCAGTTATATATTTGATGTGGTATAATATTGTAAAATTTATTCATTATAGTTTTATAAGAATGGAGAGAGTATTAAATGAGTTCATTAATATTTATACTAATATTGGCCCTCGCAGTGTTCTTTATTAAGCAATATAATTCTTTACAAAGCTTAACTGTGGAAATTAAAGAAGCGCGCGCCAATATTATCGTAGCTTACGAGAAAAAGGTAGCCATTGTAAATCAATTTGCCGGTTTAGTTGATAAATACGGTGATTATGAAAAATATTCAATTGAAAGTATCTGATAATTTCGTGGAAATGGCTCGTGAAACAGCAAAAGCAGTTCAGAACATTACGGCTTTAGCCAATCAATTCCCAGAGTTAAAAGCAGATACTCAATATGGTAAATTTTTAGAAGCGATTAGTGAAAATGAAACTTTCATTTCTAATAAACGGGAAATCTATAACTTCCAAGTTAAAGAGTACAATAGTGCTATCGCTCAAATTCCAATGGTGTTTGTAGCAGCTATGTTGAGCTTTTAAACAAGCTCCTTTCTTTGATCCTAAGAATGAAGCAGCCCTTGCTGAATTCAGCGGTGCAGATCCAGAAGCTATTAAAAATTTAGCGAAAGAAGGTACTGATAAACTTAGAGATACATTTGATAAGAAAACTAACGCTCCTAAAACCACAAGAACCAGCTGAACAACCAGAAAAACCAGCTAGCGTGGAAGAATTAGAAGAACAAGTATTAAAACAAAATGATCTTGGAAAACCTGTGGAACCAGAAGAATCTAAGGAAGAAGATAAAAATAATTTATCTAAATAAAATCATACATAAATGGACTATAACTTGATGCGTTAATATTGCGTATTGTTATAGTCCTTTGTTTTTGCAGAAAAAGGGCGTGAGCCTTATATTGTTTTTCTAATCATTGAAGGAGCATAATGTGATTGAGATTAGATTAGAAAATGTGACTATAGTAACACAAAATTTATTGAGAATAATATACAATAAAAAAATATAGTATCCATATCATAATCTAAACCGGCCCATTTTGGAACAATGAGGCTATATGGATATTGTGTTAACTATATTTATTTTAGTATACAAATTATCATAGTAGAGGCTATATAATGAACAATACAATACAAGAAGTATCCGTTGATCTCGAGGATTGGCGTGATGAACAAGATGCGTGGAACAATCGGTCTACATTTTTTTGTGGAATTACATAACCGCGAGGATCGTAAGGCCCAAGTCACTAATTTTATTTCATTTTGTAAAGGAAGAAAATCTATTACCACTCGCAGGGGCTAGTGTCCTTGATGTGGGCTGTGGCGTATGTGATTATGCGCTTGGTTTAGCACGAGAGGGCTATAAGGCGACAGGCATTGATTTGTCTGATGGCATGATTCGAGGGGCTAAACAATTAGCTGATAGAGAAGGGCTAGATGTGAGCCCTATATTGCTCCCTTGGTCTGATGAAACAAGAATCAAAACTAAAATGGATAAAACCTTTGATTTTGCATATAGCTTTTTCTGCCCTGTCATGTATGACGTAGACAATATTCGTGCTATGCATGACACGAGTCGAAATACTTGTTTGTGGGTAGCTTTCAGCGAGCGACATGATGAAATCGTTGATATGCTGTCAGATCATTTCTTTGGTCGAGATGCATTCCCTTGGCATGATAAAATGGAGGAATCCTTAGCCGCTATTCACGAGATGGGGCATAATGTGAAAGTCACTTATAAAACAGTGCCTGAAACTGAGGTGATGAGCCTCGATAAGGCTGTTGAGTACTTTACAATGCGTCTCCATAATAATGGATGGGGTACTATGGATGCGATGAAAAGAAGAAATTAGAAACCCTAATTGAGCCATTAGCTGTGAATGGTGAAATTACAAATTGTACGGTAGATAAAGTAGCTTGGATTACGTGGTGTGACAATAGGAGACATATATGACAGTTGATGAAAAGCGTAAGTTAGAATTAAAAACTATGTACCAAATTGTTGGCATCTATTGTCATGACAAGCATCATACGACCAAAGGAAAACTCTGTGAAGATTGTGAACAGGTATGGCAGTATGCGCAACATCGCATCGATGTATGCCCACATATGGCGCATAAGACATTTTGTAGTGTGTGCAAAACGCATTGCTATGCACCCTATATACCGTGAAAAAGTTCGAGAAATCATGCAGCTATGGTGGACCACGAATGATGTTTGTATCACCAATTCAAGTTATTACACATGTATCTTGAGTGGAAGGATAGAAAACAACATACTAAGTAAACAAAAACTCCGTCTAACTCATATGAGTGGACGGAGTTTACATTCTTTATGCAAGTGCTTTGTCAAATACAGCTTTGATGTATGCTTTTGTTTGGTCGTAGCTTTCACCAGGTTGAGCCTCATATTGTTTATCAAGGTCGAGACCAAAGATTTGGATAATATTCATATGGATGTGTTTTGAATAATTCAGCCGCATCTTGATCTTCAACCCAGTTGATTTTGATATCCGCGTAAGCAGGGTTTTCAGCTTGTAATTCTTCAATAGCACGGAATGCATTGTGGCAGTATGGGCAGCCATTTAAATGGAAACCCTAAAATTTCTTTCATAGTATTCAGTCCTTTCAGAAATATGTATAAACTTAGTAATTTATGGTATTATTTTCATACTCACATTATGTAAGATATGATATATTTAAAAGTATATCACAAATAATAATGATATTCAATTTTTAGATATAAAACCTATTATATTATCGTTAGGTTGTTATAGACGTATATAGGAGGTTGACTATGATTTCAGGTGCCGTATATGTGGTGAAAGCATTGCAAGAGGAGAAGGTTGAGTTTTTATTCAACTATCCAGGGCAGCTACCATCGATATTATGGATGAGTTATATAAACAAGATCAGGTAAAGGTTATTTTGCCTCGTCACGAACAAGCCTTGGCACATGCTGCCGATGGATATGCACGTAGTACAGGCAAGGTCGGTGTTTGCATGGTTACGTCTGGACCAGGTGCGACGAATCTTGTTACAGGTATTGCTACGGCTTATGCAGATAGTGTGCCTATGGTGTGTATTACAGGACAAGTGGATTTATCTTTGATGGGCAATGATGCATTTCAAGAGGTGGACACTGTTGGTATCGTTCGCAACGTTTGTAAATATGCCATTACCGTTCGTGATCGCAAGGATTTAGGACGAATTCTGAAAGAAGCCTTTTACATTGCTCGCACAGGCCGTCCAGGTCCTGTTGTAGTAGATATTCCAAAGAATATTCAAAAAGCGATGGGCACAGAGGTATATCCAACAGAGGTAAATATTCGCGGATATAAGCCAAACACAACCGTACATATTGGGCAAGTCAAAAAGGCGTGCTCTATTATTTCTAAAGCAAAACGACCTTTGTTTTTACTTGGTGGGGGCATTAGCATTAGTGGTGCCAATGATCTTATGACTGAACTGGTGGATAAAACAGGGGATTCCCGTGGTAACCACCTTGATGGGTAAAGGCGCCATTAGCTCGCGTCATCCATTGTACTTAGGCAATGTAGGCATTCATGGTGGCTATGCACCAAATGTAGCGCTTACCGATTGCGATGTTATGATTTCTATCGGCACTCGTTTTAATGACCGCATTACCGGTAAACTGAGCACCTTTGCACAAAACTGTAAAATTGTACATATCGATGTAGATGCAGCATCTATTTCTAAAAAAATATTAAGGTAGATATTCCAATCGTAGCAGATGCAAAGTTGGCAATTGAGGCTTTATTAGAATATATGGAGCCTCATGATTTAGGGAATGGCCTACTCAATTACAACAATTGAAAGTTGATCATCCTATTACGCAAGCTGATGAAGATGGTTTAACACCAGAAGCCATCATTCAATATATCAATGACCACTATGAGCGCCCTATCGTGGCAAAGCCGATGTGGGGCAAAACCAATTGTGGACCACACAATTCTTAGAAATTGAAGGTAACCATCATTGTTGACCTCTGGAGGATTGGGTACGATGGGCTATGGATTCCCAGCCGCTATTGGTGCCAAATTTGGCAATCCTCATACGCCTGTTTTTGCTATCTGTGGCGATGGTGGGGTGCAAATGAATATTCAAGAATTTGCAACAGCTATGCACTATCACTTGCCGGTGACCTTGGTTGTCATTAATAATGGCTATCTTGGCAATGTCCGTCAGTGGCAACAACTCTTTTATGACAAACGCTATGCATGTACGAATCTGTTGATGGATGAAAGCGCCATCGTCACACGTGATTTGATTGACAAGGGCGAATTTGAATATGTACCAGATTTTGTAAAATTAGCAGAAGCTTATGGTGCACAAGGTGTTCGTGTCACAAAGACCGAAGAATTAAGAGCTGCCTTTGCAAAAGCAGATGCTTTCAAAAAAGGCCCTACACTCATTGAATGTATCATTCCAACTGAGGTAAATGTTTTGCCGATGGTACCGGCAGGCAAATCATTGAGCGATATGTTATTAAAGGATAAAAAATAGGAGGGGCTATGGAATTACATTTAGAAAAACGTTGTATTTCAGCATATGTAGAAAACCAAATCGGCGTATTGGCAAAGATTTCCGGCCTCTTCGCTGGTAAAAACTATAACCTTGATACCTTAACTGTAGGGGAAACAGAAGACCCTACCATGTCTCGTATGACCATTGAACTTACCTGCGATGATTTAACATACGAGCAAATCATCAAGCAACTTAACCGCAGTGTTGAGGTCATTAAGGTTATCGACTTTACAGATATGCCCATTACAAAAAAAGAATTACTATTCATCAAGATTAATAGCTGCAAAGAAGCAGATAAACAAGAAATCTTTCGCATTGCGGAAACCTTTAATCTTGAAGTGATTGATTACAATCGTAAATCCGTACTCGTGCAATGCGTAAAAACAGTATCTAAGAACAATGACATGATTGCTTTATTTAAAAGATATGTTCGTTAATCGCATCGAAGTTGTTCGTGGTGGCAGTGTCGCAATCGAGGCATTGGCGACTCGGATCGCTAGTGACATATAGACCCTAGAGTATTCAGGTTGAGTAGCCCATACTTGCTCGCTCCACCGGCCGGGTCTGACTTCGCCCTTCGGGCTTCTGCAGGGCAAAAGTTTGGCGTTCAGCTCATACTTGCTCGTTCCAGCTACCTTAACGGTCTTCGGCCGAGGGCCTCGACCTAGTAAAGTCACTACGCTAGTATGAGCTTCACTCGGACAATAATGTCTATTCGTTTTTATGGTATAATAAGATATCGAATGTGTTAAATATAGAGACCTTGCTTTAATTTAGACAAGGTCTTTTTTTATCAGGAGGAAATATGAGTTTACTTGATGATATTTTTGAAACATAATAAGGAATATGAGAGGATCAAAATACAGGATATGTTGATGTAGATACAAAATGCAGTAAGATGCCAAGTCGTGAGATGGCTATCGTTACATGTATGGATACGCGTCTTGTTAATTTCTTAGAGGATTCTATGGATATTGGACGCGGTGAGGCGAAAATTGTTAAGACCGCAGGTAACTGTATTACAGGTCCTTTTGATGGTATTGTACGTAGCTTGCTCGTATGTATTTATGAACTAGGGGTTAATGAAATCTTTATCATTGGTCACCACGAATGTGGCATGGCGAAAACAACGGCTAAAAATTTAACAGAAAAAATGTTAGCTCGTGGTATTGCACCAGAAGCGATTCATATGGTGAGAAAAGAAATGGAACGCTGGGCAGATGGTTTTACACATCCTGCTGAAAATGTAGAGGAAACCGTGGACGAATTGCGTATGAATCCGTTGATTCCAAAAGACGTGCCTGTTCATGGCCTTATTTTCCACCCTAGAACAGGTGAAATCGAAGTCATCGTCAACGGCTATACACAAATGAAACAATATTACGAAAAAAATAATAGGTACATCTGCTAATAGAGTATTGAGAATTGAGCCATATAGATAAATTAGATACGTTTGAAGTAGCATGTAAGCATTTTCTCGGAGACTTTTCAAATTTTAAAAATCTCATTTCCACCCAAGTTCAATCGTTAGGTGGGTTAGACTGGTCTTTTGATAAAGGTTCTACTAAGGTTTGTAGTGCTGATGAAAAGGGTTTGAAGAAACGCTGCAAAGTTGGGATAGCATATAGACTACAGGTTGAGCTATCTCAAGTTGATGTAGAAACTATTTGGACGGAATTTAGTCGATTTTTGGGGTGCTACTACTTTAAATCAGCTTGAAAGAGTATATGCAATGAGGAATTGGGGCGCTATCAATTTATAGCAAATAATTCTATAGGTGATGAGCTCACCTGTGATATTTATTTACCTAATGAATGGAACATACCGCAATTAAATATGTTGGGATGTGTTTCTGCTAGATATAGAAAAAGCAGATGTTCAGAAGTATAGAAAAATCTTATTTGACTTAAAAATTAAGTTTTTATGATGTGTTCATATTAGTACTTAATACATATTTACCTAAAGGAACTATATGAATAAAAAGTAAACTATTAAAAACGACTGTAGCTATTGTAGCTTTGGCTGCATTAGTTACAGGTGGCTATCTATATAAAGATGCCATACAAAGTCGAATCGCTCGAACGGTAGCTGTTGTAAGTGGCCAAGAGATAAAACCGCTCCTTGATTCTGAAAGCCGTTATATTCGCCAAATCATAGCAAAGGATAATAGCACGAGCCGAACCATTATGTGGCAATCGGATAGCAGCGAAGCTGATGCGGTTATTGAGTATCACCCTAGTTGGTAGTGATGATATTAAGAAATTATCGGCTACGGATACCGCTTTCACAGATGATGGTAGTACGACGTATATTCATGAGGGGACGATTACAGATTTAACACCTGATACTAAATATGAATATCGCGTTGGTTATAGTACAGACCGCCGTAGTGATTGGTATTCCTTAGAAACGGCAGGTGCTGGTGAGTATGAGGTTCTCATCTATCCAGACTCTCAATCTGGCGATTATTCTGGGTGGGAGCAAGTTGTGAAGAATTCTGCTAAGCGTAATCCTGGTGCAGCCTTATATATCAGTATGGGGGACCTCGTAGATAATGGTGAACAGGCTTATCAATGGCGTACGTGGCTCGATTCCATTAAGCCGTTGAGTGCACGTATTCCTTTGGCCCCTACATTGGGCAATCACGAGATGTATACCTTAGATTGGAAGATGCGTGAGCCTCGTGCCTATTTGAACTATTTTGATGTACCGAATAATGGTAATGCCACATTTAATCGTAGGTATTATTCCTATGATTATGGCGATGTCCATTATGTTGTGTTAGATACGCAGTTATATGAAAGTACTCATGAGGATAATCACGATACACATCACCCTGATTTATACGATGTACAGGTGCAGTGGCTACGACAAGATTTAGCGTCGAATACGAAGAAATGGACCGTAGTCCTTATGCACAGAGATCCATTCCAATATGCTTTTGATCGTCCTGACTCAAGTCGGGCTGTAGGCTTTAACGAAGAAGGCGTATTATTTATGCCTATTTTTGATGAGTTTAATGTAGATTTAGTACTATCTGCTCACTTACATAGCTATCGAAATCGTGGTCATGTGCGCAATTTTGATCGTGATGAATCAGGACCTCTATATATCCTTACAGGATTAGCGGGGGATGCGGGCGACCTAAGTGGAGGCGACATCCTTTAGATGTATATGTAGCACCGCAACCAGAAACGAATAATTATATGACTATGACTGTTACACCGAATACACTGACTGTACGATCATTTTTGCCGGATGGTACACAATTAGATAAGTCTGTGTTAGAAAAATAAAGAAAAAGACACCTTTTGATTAATCTGCCAAGAATTTCTTGGATAGAGATAATTTAGAGGTGTCTTTTTGTATAGATAAAAAAATAATGCTTAACATGATAAATAAAAAAATACGAATAATATGTATAAATACTTGAATATAATGGTGGATAGTATTATAATACGTACATAGATTATAAATATACACAAAATATGCATATAAAATGCATAAAGCATAAATCATAAATCATAAAGGAGATATGGCCATGCACACATTAGAAAGCTTAATAAAACAATATGCTTCACAATATTTAGAACAAGTTGTGGCATGGCGTCGACATATTCATAGTCATCCAGAATTATCAGGAGAGGAACAAGAAACATCTTTATACATTCAAAAGATTCTTGGAGAATTAGGGAATTCCTATGTGAATGATGTTTCCGATTATGCAGTTATCGGTGAAATACAGGGCGCTCATACAGGCCCTGTTGTTGCGTTACGAGCCGATATTGATGCATTGCCAATCCATGAAGCTACGGGATTACCATTCGCCTCTCAAAATGAAGGTGTTATGCACGCCTGTGGTCATGATAGTCATATAGCGATTTTTGCTTGGTGCTGCTGCTATTTTTGCAATCAATAAAGGACCAATTGCACGGCACAGTAAAGCTCGTATTTCAACCCTCTGAAGAGGAGGCTTTATTTCCCGGTGCTCAAGGCATTGTAGATAGTGGTATCCTCAATGATGTTGATGAAATCTATGGACTCCATGTATGGCCACAACTACCTGTAGGAATGGTAGGACTCAAAAAGGTCATCTCATGGCGGCATCAGATCATTTTTCTTGTTCATATTCAAGGCAAATCTACCCATGGCGCAGAGCCTCACAATGGTATTGATGCCATCGTAGCGGCCGCTAACTGGATCGTAAATGTAGAATCTATGGTGGCTCGTGAAACGAACCCGATGGAAAACCTCGTGTGCACCATCGGCGTTATCAACGGTGGAGACCGATACAATGTGGGCTGTGGCGACGTGTACCTCGAAGGGACTTGTCGTACCTACGAACCAGCGAAACGTGACTATATTGAACGCCGTTTAGGGTGAAAGCTTACAAGCTTAGACCTAATGTTCAAAACAAAGAGTTCCTTAGACTATAAACGTGGTCATGGGGCGACTACAAATAATCCAGAGGCTATTGATTATGCCACATCTATTGTAGAAAAATATCTCGGTAAAGACGCAGTAGTTCATCCAGAACATCCGTCTATGGCGGCAGAAGATTTTTCTGCATACTTACAACATATAAAAGGTGCATTCCTTTGGTTGGGCACTGGCTTTTGAGGGGAATCCTGCACTTCATAATGCATGCTTTACCATCGATGAAAAGTATCTTAGAATCAGGTATTACCATGATGGCGCCATTAGCTGCCGAATATTTACAACCGAAATAATAACTTTCACAGAGAATAATAAAATTTGAAATAGCATACATATAGAAATTATTACTAAAATTAGAAATACCTACGTATACACCGTATAGATTGAAGGAGTTATCATGAAAAGTTTACATAATAAAGTCATTTAAAACCATGTTGGATTATACACCAGAAGAAATACAATATTATTTAGATTTGGCAGCTAAATTAAAAGCGGATAAGAAGGCTGGCAAAGAAATTAAAACAATGGATGGTAAAAACTTTGCCCTCATTTTTGAAAAGGATTCCACAAGAACACGGTGCGCCTTTGAGGTAGGTGCCGCTGATCAAGGGCACTACTACGTACCTGTAGTCCAACTGGATCTCAAATGAATAAAAAAGAATCGTTAAAGGATACAGCGCGCGTGCTTGGTTCTATGTTTGATGGTATTGAATTCCGTGGCTTTGATCAAGAAGATGTGGATACATTGGAACAATATTCCGGTGTACCTGTATGGAATGGCCTAACAGATATGGACCATCCGACACAAACATTGGCTAACTTTCTTACATTACAAGAAAATATCGACAAGCCATTGAATGAAATTTCCTATGCCTATGTAGGTCATGGTCAATCTAATATGTGTAACGCTTTGATGAGTGGTGCTGTAAAAATGGGCATGGATTTTTCGCCTCATCGGTCCTAAACAATTTCTGGCCCGCTGGTCCATTCTACGAAGAATGCTTGAAGGTGGCGAAGGAAACAGGTGCTACGATTACATGCACAGATAATGTGGCTGAAGGCGTGAAAGGTCTTGATGTAATTTACACAGGCGTATGGGTAACAATGGGTGATACCTACGATATGTGGGAAGAACGGATCAACCTCTTTAAACCATTCCAAATCAATGCGGATATGATGGCCTTAACGGGCAATCCAAATACAAAAATTCTGTCACTGCTTACCAGCATTCCACAATACAGAAACACAAGTTGGTAAAGATATCTTTGAACGTTTCGGAATGAATGGTATCGAAGTAACAGAGGACGTATTTGAAGGTCCCTAATTCCTTGGCTTTCAAGAAGCAGAAAAACCGCTTGCATACCATCAAGGCGGTTATGGTTGCTACATTTGGCGATTATCCAATGAAATAATATAAAGAATACAGATGGCGGGAGAGGTCATCCAGCACGTATAGTAAAGAAGGTTATAGAATGAATCCATATAAGGTATTTATCGTGGGTCACGAAGGAACGACGGGCCTTAGAATTCATGAACAGCTATCCGGTCGGAAAGGATATTACATTATTATCCATTTCCGATGAGGACCGTAAAAAAATATAGATGTCATTGCGAGGCATTGCAAAGGACGCGGATATCGTGTTCTTGTGCTTGCCTGATGCGGCCTCCAAAGAGGTGGTAGCTGCTATAGGTGACTATCCTTGCAAGATTATCGACACATCCACGGCATTTTAGAACGGCTGATGATTGGAGCCTATGGTTTTCCCTGAGCTTGGTGAAAGCTACAAAAAAACGATATTAAAACAAAACAACATATTGCGAATCCTGGCTGTCATGCAGCGGCATGATTGCTTGTATCGCGCCACTTGTGAAAGCAGGCATTGCACCAGCAGATTATCCTTTCACCATTACATCCCTCACTGGTTATAGCGGTGGTGGTAAAAAGATGATCGGTCAATATGAATCGGAGCCAAAGGATTATTTCCTATACGCACCACGTCAATATGGCCTTAGTCAACAACATAAACATTTGACAGAAGTAACCCATGTATGTGGCCTTACAGAGGTGCCCATATTCATGCCCATCGTAGACGATTATTACAGTGGTATGGAGGTAAGCGTTGGATTACATACACGTTTATTAGCTAAAACCGTTACCGTTGAAGATGTTCACGCATGCACTCGTAGATTTCTATAAGGATAGTATTATCGTCAAGGTAGCACCACTTAACTTAAAAGAAGACAATAAACAATTGCTAAATGCTAACAAACTAAGCAATACGGATGGCATGGTCATCTCTGTAACTGGCAATAATGACCGCATGGTCGTTCACGCTATTTTTGATAATTTAGGAAAGGGCGCTTCTGGTGCAGCCGTACAATGTATGAACATCGCACTTGGATTGCCAGAAGAAACGGGGCTTTCACTATGAACACTATAACAAATGTAATGCGGGCGCACATCTTAACGGCGGCTGTTCCATACATCAAACAATATACAGATAAATACGTAGTCGTTAAATACGGCGGCAATGCCATGACGGATCCGGAACTTAAAAAATCCGTTATGAACGATTTGCTTCTATTGCAACTCGTAGGGGTGAAAGTAGTCCTCGTTCACGGTGGCGGTCCAGATATTAATAGTACATTGGAAGCTATGAATATTGAATCGAAATTTCAGTAACGGATTTGCGTGTTACTGACAAAGAAACGATGAATGTAGTACAAATGGTGCTTGCCGGCAAGGTTAATAAAGGCCTCGTAGCAGACCTCATCGGCTTTGGTGGCCGTGCTATCGGACTTTGTGGTGTGGACGGTGAACTTATCCAAGTACACAAGAAAAATGAAGAACTTGGTTATGTGGGCGAAGTAGATAAAATCGATCCAAAGGTTATCGACGATGTCATCAGCAGGGATACATTCCTGTCATTTCCTCCGTCGGATGTGACGCAGACGGCAATGTATATAATGTCAATGCCGATACGGCGGCCGCTAAAATTGCTGGCGCCCTCAACGCAGAAACCATGGTAGCCATGACGAATATTGATGGGGTTCTACGGGATGTAAATGATCCCAATTCCCTTATTTCAAAGATTACCCTTGCTGAAGCAGAACAACTAGAAAAAGAGGGCATCATCGCTGGTGGCATGATACCAAAGGTAGACTGCTGTTTAGAGGCTATCAATGCAGGGGCTCAAAAGGTTTTCATTATCAACGGTGAAATTCCACATGCCATCCTCATCGAACTATTAACCGATGAAGGTCTTGGCACAATGTTTGTAAAGTAATATAGTAGATATAACGATGGTAACATCATTTGCCATCGTTACATTGCGTATAGATAGACGGCGGCTGGGCCGTACGTTTGGAGGATATGATGAGTAAGACACAAGATTTTGAACAACAAGATAAAGAGTATATAGCCAATACGTATGGCCGGTTTAACGTTTGCTTTGAAAAAGGCAAAGGTTCTTTGTTATGGGATGTAGAAGGAAAAGAATACATCGATCTTGGTTCTGGCATTGGTGTTACAGCATTTGGTGTAGACGATGATGAATGGTCCAAGGCTGTGATTGCACAAACTCATGCATTAAACCATATTTCAAATTTATATTATTCCGTACCACAAATTAAATTGGCTGAAATGTTATGTAAACGGACGGGCATGAAAAAGGTGTTCTTCTGTAACTCTGGTGCGGAATCTAATGAATGTGCCATCAAGGCAGCTCGTAAGTATAGCCATGACAAATACGGCGATGGTCGTAATGTCATCGTTACACTCATTAATAGCTTCCATGGCCGTACGGTAACAACCTTGTCCGCTACAGGTCAAGATGTGTTCCATCAACATTTCTTCCCCATTCACAGAAGGATTCGTTCATACGCCTGCTAATGATATTGATGCGGCTTTGAAAAGTCCTAGCTAATCCAGCAGTTTGCGCTATCATGATGGAACCAATTCAAGGTGAAGGCGGCGTTATGCCTCTTGATAAGGAATTCGTTCAAGTTGTTACAAAATATGCTCATGAACACGATCAACTTGTGCTCATCGACGAAGTGCAAACAGGTAATGGACGGACTGGCAGTTTGTATGCATATGAACAATTTGGCATCGAACCAGATATCGTATCTACGGCTAAGGGCTTAGCTGGTGGCTTGCCTATGGGCGCAACTCTATTCAATGAAAAAACGCAATTCGTATTAACTGCAGGGGCGCATGCTACTACATTTGGTGGTAACCCAATCTGTGCCGCTGCAGGTTGCACTATCATTGAACGGTTAACACCAGAATTTTTGGCTACTGTGAAAGCTAAAGGTGATTACGTAAAACACGCCTTAGAAGGGAAACCAGGTGTTATTGGCGTTAGTGGTATGGGCCTTATGATTGGTATCGAAACAACAGTAGATCCTAAAGACGTCATTGCTAAATGTCTAGAGAAAGGCGTAGTATGTTTATCTGCTAAAAATAAGGTTCGTTTATTGCCAGCTCTTAACATTCCCTCAAGAGCAACTAGAAAAAGCAATTACTATCTTGGCAGATGTAATTGGTGAATTGGCTAGCAAATAGTCTTAGATTGATAAATTCATTGTTTTATATGCACAATTGATAAATATATAGATAAAAATCCGATGAATATGTAGACTTTATATTCTATTCGTGATAACCTAGAATAAATAGTCTATATTGGAGGAGTAAATATGAATACAGAATCCTTACGTAATGATGTATTGGTTCCTGCTGTTGCTAAAACATTAGACATTGCAGCAAAAGCAAAACCAACAAAAGATGAGCTCTGCACAACTGCAAAAATTACGGCAGCTGTAGCGGTGGCAACTGCTGTTGTATCCTTGGCGGTACAAGCGGTATTGCGCAATCGATAAGAAGCATAAAAGAAAACGACATGGCATTGCCTGTCGTTTTTCTTTTTACATTTACCCTGTTATTCCCATAAATATGGGGATTTCTAGTATTTTTGTTAATCTGTGCTGAAAAACTAAGGAGGCGATATCATGCATAGTCGCGATTTAATTGAACAATATAAAACCTATGTACAAGATTGGCGTAGGTACTTTCATAAACATCCAGAACTCAGTAATGAAGAGTTCGAAACCACAAAAACACTAGCCAAAGAATTGGAATCCATGGGCGTAGAGGTCCATGTAGATACAGAACGAGAACAGGACTTATCGGCATTATTCATGGCGCTAAGCCTGGTAAAGCGATTGCCCTTCGTGCAGATATCGATGCCTTGCCTGTGCAGAGAACATAATACATTTCGATTTTAAATCTGATGTAGATGGTAAGATGCATGCCTGTGGTCATGATGGTCATATGGCGATATTTACTCGCGCAGCTAAGATGCTGACTGCTATGAAGGACCGTATCGAAGGTGACGTATACCTCGCCTTTCCAACCGGCCGAAGAAACTGGTGCGGGCGCTCCTGATTTTCATGAAGTTCGATAATTGGTTTGAAAAAAATCGATGCCATCTTTCGGTGGTCATGTATGGATTGATTTACCAGCTGGTCTTATTTCTGTAGAAGAAGGTCCACGCATGGCAGCGAGCAGTAAGATTACGATTCGTGTAAAGGGTAAACAAGGCCATGGGGCACAACCACATCAAGCCATTGATGCCGTTGTCGTAGCCAGTGCTATCGTTATGAACCTGCAAACCGTAGTGTCTCGTAATGTGAGTGCCTTGGATTCTCTTGTGCTCACCATCGGTAATATTCACTCTGGCTCAGAATGGAATGTCATCCCAGGTGAGGCACAAATGGGTGGTACCATTCGTTTCTTTGATCCAACGCAAGAAGACTATTATGTAGAATCTATACGTCGCGTAGTAGAACATACAGCATTAGCTTATGGTGCAACTGCTGAATTGATTTATGAAAAGAAAGTACCGCCAACCATTAATGACGCAGCAGCCAGTGAACTGGCTGAACGCGTTGTTATCGATACACTAGGTAAGGAAAAACTTTCAAAGATGCGCAAGGTTATGCCAGGCGAAGATTTTGCATGGTACCTACAAGATAAAACCAGGGTGCTTTTGCCTTTATCGGTATTCAGAACCCAGAGGTAGGCGCCACCTTTGATCACCATAACAATCGATTCACCATGGACGATAGCGTACTATCTGCTGCATCGGCGGTGTATGCGGAATATGCTATTACGTGGTTGAAAGAGCATAAGTAATAGTATTACTGTATAAAAACTATAGAGCACCATCATCGTAGCTGATGATGGTGCTTTTATCATGTATTTTTATTTGCACTTTGTGTATACTATAAATATATAATACAAGAATTGTTATATGAGAGGTATTTATGAATATACTTATATGTCTCATCATTATTGCCATTACCGGTATATTACTGATGAAGCGCTATCAACCGCAGCCAATTTTGATAGGCATGGGCATCCTCATGATGTATATCGCCTATGAAGGTAGCTGGATTAATGCCATACTAGATGAATCTCAGTCTACAGGTGTTCTGGTCTTTGATGCGATGGATATTGTGCGAATTACAACATCGGAGAATGTAGTGAGTTTAGGTCTCATGATTATGACCTGTGCTGGCTATGCAAAATACATGGAACACATTGGGGCCGGGACGAGGCTGGCTCATACATTTATAAAACCCTTGTATCGTCTTAATCGGCCATACATAGTACTAGCCCTTATGTTTCTACTCAATATGGGGCTATCCATATGTGTACCGAATCCGTTGAGCCTTGCCTTGCTTATGATGGTCACCATCTATCCTGTTCTATTGCGACTTAGGTGTAAGTCCCATTGGCGCTGCTGCAGTTATTGCTACAGGCCATTTGATGGATGTTGGGCCGGGTGCCGTTTCGACATTGCTCATAGCTAAGACACTCAATATTCCGGTGCCAAATTATTTCGTAGGTTACCAGTTACGACTCTATTTCTTAGTCGCTGTTGTAACGGCTGTGGCGCATTTTTTATGGCAACGATATCGCGATCGGTTAGATGGTCCTATGAACATAAGTGACTGTGAAAGTATTCCTGAGGCGCCGATTGGACCTAAGCTATACATGATATTTCCCTTTGTTACCACTGTGTTTTATCTTGGGCTTTAGCCAATATGGTCTGCCTGGGGTAAAGATGAATGTAACCCTTGCCATGATGCTTGCCTTTGGTATTGCTTTATTGGCAGAACTCATTCGTCATCGTAATTTAAGAATCGTCCTTAAGAGTACTACTGTATTTTTTGAAGGAATGGGTAATCAGTTTTTCCTATGCTGTAACCCTCATTATTGGTGGACAGGTTTTCGCACAAGGCTTGGTGAGCTTAGGGCTTATTGATTCGCTAGTTAGCGCCCTTCAAACACTATCCCTTAACTCTGTGGGACTTACTTCTGTCATGGGTGGTGGCATGCTAGGCCTTAGCATGGTAACTGGTAGCAATGTGGCTCCTTTATTTACATTGGTACCGCTAGTACCTGATATTGTATCTAATCTTGGACTAGACCCGATTACGACCATGTTAGGCATGCAGAAATGGGGCTAGTCTTGGTCTGTTCTTGAGCCCTATCAGCCCTGTTATGGTCGGTGTAGCAGGGGTGGCGCATATTAAATCGGTAGATTTACTCAAACGAACCTCTGTGCCTGTAATCGTGGCGCTTATTACGAGCTGTTTGGGGATATGGATGCTCTATTAATATAGATGAATAATATAATAAGGAATCTTATTTTGTAGGAATAACTTGTTGAATTAAAAATTTAATCTACTTGAATTAAAATAAGAAAACAGGCTCAATCTTAGTATTTCTAAGATCGAGCCTGTTTTCTTCATATTTATGAGAGGGAAATGGGATGGAAGCTATGTAATGTCATTTAAGAGTGCAAGGCATTGAGATATCCTTTTACAGGGTTAATCCCATTTTTAGAACATTGTAAAAAGTGTGCTAAAATATTTTCCAATGTGACCTCTGAATAGGACTGGAGCTCTCCTGTCATATAAGTTTCTACAGAGGTGTGGGTTTGGCTATTATTGATTGCCTCTATTGGCCTATGGTTTGTATCGAATCCTGGAATTTCCCGTTGTATATCTAGTTCCCATTTCATATACAATGTCATAATCGCAGTGACTAATGACTGTTTTACTGTTGAAATAGGAGGTAGTTTATCTTTTATATTTAAGAATTCATCAGGATGTGTATAGGCCATCATATATCCATACTTAAAAGTGATAAGATTTTGACCTTTCATGTGAGCAACCTCTAAGTCATGCAAGTAGGATTGCAAGACTGGAGAGGAGTACATAGACCAATAAGCATGACGAGATATGATGAAATTAGCCATTTGATCTTGGCATGCAGAACGTTGTCCTGCATTTTGTGTATTCGTAAATAGTGGCCATTCTTTTTGGATTATAGATATGATTAAATCATCTTTCATAATATATCTCCTATTTGACCCACGAGTCCTCTAATCTAAGGTCATCATCTTGAATGTGTTGCATAACTTCTTTAGCTTGATACGTTAAAAAGTCGATAGGACTAGTACTTAATGATTGACGATGAAGTTCTTGGATAAGTGCATTACATAAAAGATCAATATGACGCTTTTGGTATCGGTTAGAGGAGCATTTAAAAAGGTCTGGTATTCCATAGTTTTACAGTGTTTCCAAGTATAGGTAGAGCACATGTATGTCGATAGATCCATTTATAAAATGGAGCATATGACTTATTTAATAGATGAACTATCAACATATAGTGCTGCGTGAATTTAGTTCGAGCAAGATGAGCTGCTACCATATCATTACGTTCTACCATACGTTGTAAATTGTATTGCCCTGATTGAGCAAGTTGATTGAGTTCATAAGCGATTTTTTTCTAAGCCCTAATATCCTCAGGATAATAAGTGAGTAATCGTTGACGTATAGTTGTAAACGTACCTAAATTATCTATAAATACTTCTCCATTAGTTGCTGTACACAATAGGTCTTGTGGTACACGACGATATTCACTTGGACTTTGTGGGTCCTTCTGGATATAGTGTGTAGCGCTTATAAAAAGTGTGAAATACTTTCTATTTGTACTTGTCCCGTAGGGCGTAGTTTGTAAAATAAGATAATAGATTGTCTTTGTTTGATTTATATATATCATCTGGTAAAAAGAGTTGGCACCGTTTTAGTAAAAATCATGATCTTCTGAAAGCACATCATCGTAGCCAAGACATTCCGATCCTGTTCCTACTAATGCTAAGCAGAGAAATGGACATATATCTGGCATGTTTAACTCTAAATCTTGTGCCACATAATGAGCTAATTCGCGACCTAATTGTAGACCCTGTTTTACGAGATGGTTTTGGATTTCTGTTGTAATGTTTCAATTAAATCCTTTACATAGTCTAAATTTTGTTGTACCGATTGATAGGCTTGACTATCTATACCCATAGTTGTGTTTTTACAATCGGTAAAAGCTTCACGATATAACTGAAGTGCTTTTGTCGTAGTGGTGTTGATTTATTTCATAATCTGCACGATTATTCAATACTGCTGCGTACATTGGATGACTAGTGCCTACTTCGCGTTGTAGTATATAAGCTGCTTTATCTAAATATATCTCTGGAGATAGTTCACTATAGCCTTTTGATATGTTTGCTAATTTCATATAAATTGTTATAACTAATCGCAAGAGGTACTTGGTATTCTGTAGATTCTAGTAGTTCTACCGCTTCTAATTGTAGTTTATGAGCAATATCATAATTATTAGTGTTTTTGGTATAGAAGTGCTAAGTTATTTAGTAATCCAATATATGCGTAAGATGTATCTTCTAGAGTTTGAAATATTTCTTTTGCTTTCAACAGATATGATTCTGCTTCGTAATATAATTTTTTCTCTATATGTATTACCAAGATTTATTAAAATTATGGCATATGTTTGCTGGGGAATAGGACTTATTTTTTTGAGAATCTTTAGAGACTCCTCAATAGCACTAATC
>BNJU01003904.1_pt1 | contig 19826 bp, 14 predicted proteins | sample 8539281 | NCBI WGS metagenome assembly BNJU01 (sample SAMD00202456, study PRJDB9452) | human saliva metagenome | isolation source: human saliva | place: Japan
TAAAGCGCAAGTTTACAATACATTGCCCTATGTTTGTATCCCCGCCGGTAATGACATGCGCGGGAACAATGTCCGGCGCATCACTCATACTTTTCGCAACGGCATTGCTCGATCACCCGCTTTCCGAGCAAGGTAATTGCCTTCTTCGGGCACAAACTGATACAACGGTAACACATGGTACACCGATTCCCGGAAACGGCCCGCTTGCTTTGCATTCGGATATTTCCCATGGGACAGACCTCACTGCACAAGCCGCAACCGATGCAGGCGTCACTTATTTTCAGCTGATCCGTGTATCCCGCCGTCTTTCGATAAAACCATAGTCTCTGCCCAAACAACCCCTTGAAGTGCGCTGTCATCGACAATCCTTCACGCGGATAATTTCCCTTTCGTATTTGTTCCGCTGCAAGCGCTATGCGCTTATCCGCCTCCCGGACAATTCGTCTGTTCTCTTCCGTATTCTTTTTTTAAGAGCCTGCTGTCACAAACGGAATCCGGCATTTTGATTTGCAGACCGCCGAGAACGGTCGCGCCGTACTTCTTCAGAAGTCTCGCGGTACATCCGGTTCCGTCACCGCTGAACAGTCCCATGGTATTGAGTATAAAAATCGCTTTCCCGTTCCACAGTGAGCGGTGTTTGTCAATAAAATCACGCACCACAAACGGTGCATTGGAAAACTGGGTCGGATACCCCAAAACAAGGCTGTCATGCTTGGCGATTACATTCTCAACCCCGGTATATTCAATCGGAAAACACTGCGCCGAAGCGTCGAGCAAAGAAATCAGCTTTTCGACGCAGTGCTTCGTATTCCCGGTTCCGCTGAAATAAATTCCTATCATAGTTGTCTCACTTCCCCGCCGCAACCCTTGACGGGTACCAGTTTTGGAACCAGGCCGTAAAGAGTCCCATGAGAATCGGCATCGCCTGCACTACGATGCTGAGCACCAAAGCCGGTACCTTCCCGCTCAGATAATAGCTGACAGCCGCAATCACGATATAGACCAGCCCCCAGGCAGCCGCAAGAATGTAATTGGTTCGCATAAAGATGGGATTTGTAGCGCATCCTTCCCGTAGCTGTACTTTACATAGGCTGCGCAGAGCGGTTCTTTTGTAAAACAGGAACCGAGCCACAAACACCCGAAAGCCAAATAACCTGCGCACACTGCTTGTAGGCCGTTTCCTGTGACAGCGGCATAGACGGCAAGCCCTGCCACCAGCGCAAACGAGAGTCTGTCGTAGCGGCACAATTCATAGCGCTCCGTGATAAGCGGCAACAACGAACATACCGCAAGGGTAATGAGCGCTCCCATCCTCGGCTCTACCGATACGGCGACCCAGAGTGCAATCCAGGCAAACAGCATGTTTTGCATGCGCGGGGGCTTTTTCTCTGTCACAAGCATTTGGACGGGCTTGCGATCCTCAGCCTGCTCCTCCGTGCCGAAGTAGCGGTCCCAGTTCATCATGAGTGAAAAATCGCCGCTCACGGTGTACAGGTGTTTGGCGAGCGCCTCATCGCCCCGCATCTCTCCTCTCGAAAGTGACAGCCAGACCGAAAAGGGTGTGTCGATGCGGGTGGTGGCACGGAGACTTTCGTCTGTCAGTACCTCTGCGCCGTCCTTTCCGAGTTTAATCCGATAGGTTTTTCCGAGATCCGTATAACAAATTTCGAGCACCCGCTCCCGTCCATCAAAGCGATCTCTGTTGTAGAGTGCCGCCATCTGCCGCGTAAAGATAAGACTTTCGTCTTCCTTTTCGCCGTTCTCTTTCGAAATCCCCCAGCTCGCATCCGCCATTTTTTCAAAGACCTCTCGCGGATACAAGAGTGCCTTGAGCTTCATCTCGGTCTCCGCCTGTATGCGTCCGCCCGCGTATTCTCTTCCTGCCTGCCGCACCGCAGCGAGATAGGCATCGGTTCTCGCGGAGAGTTCTTTTACGCGGAACAATTCGCCCTGCCCGCAGAAGATACTCGTGTACTTCCCCTGTCCCAGCACATGGTCAAACATCCGCGTCACACTGTCGTAATTCCCCTCTGCCGAATAGAAGCCGCAGGTCGAAATGAGAACATGCTTAACCATACTTCTGTCATAGCGAGAGGGATGCCCGCCGCTCCCGTTCCCGTCTCTGCTCTCGCACATAAACGGCAGGCTCATGGGAAGCTGGCGGTCAATCAGATTTTTGAGCAGCCCCGGCACACTGTAGTAATAGAGCGGAAAACTCCAGATGACCAGATTTGCGGAGAGCAGCCCCTCAATCACGGTCTGCATATCGTCTTCCATGCAGCAAGTTCCGGGCGTCTGCTTCCAACAGGCAAAGCAGCCCTTGCAGGGCGCAATCCGAAGTGCGCTCAGATGCAGCTCTTCGACCTCGACCGCCCTCTCCCGTTCGCTCTCCTGGTCGCGTATGCCATCGAGAAAGCTGTGTGCGAGACGGAGCGAGTTACTCTTAGCGCCCTTGGGACTTCCGTTAATCAGCAGTATCTTCATGCTTTAATCCCTCCAATTCGCGTATGCACTCCTCACACCAGGCGCGCACCATCTCCTCATACATGACGCCGAAGCGAATCGTAAACTTCCAGAACAGCGCTTTTTCGGGCAGGTTTAGCATATCCCGATATTGGTCGCTGACCGCCTCCGCTTCCCCGCTCTCTTTCGTAAAGAGACATTCCCGTTCCGGCAGGGACTTAAAATAAGCGATATTCTCATCCAAATCGCATTCGCCGCGAAAAAAGGTCTTCATGAGCATGGCATTGCGGACCAAACTCCTTTGCGTATCCTCCCGAAGCCAGCGAAGCAGCTCTTCTCGTCCCGCTGCGGTAATCGATAAGACATTCTTATCCGGTTTTCCCGCCTGCTCCACATGCACCGCCGCAATCCACCCGTTCTTTTCAAGGCCTTGCAGTTCCCGGTAAATCTGACTCGTCTGCGCGACCCAGAAGTGGCTCAGAGAATCCCGGAATACAGTCATAATTTGATAGCCCGTCATGTCTCCGTAGCTCAACAGCCCCAGAATTCCGTGCTTTAACATCGATTTTCCCCTCTTGTATAATTCCACTTGTTGAATATCTTATCCACAGTCTAGTTCCACTTGTAGAATATGTCAAGAGACAAAAATTGCGCCGACCACCCGGCACCTCCCGGGAAATCGGCGCAAGAAGCTTTATTCTCAACCCTTGTGAATCAGCAGCAGCCCCAGTCCGCAGACCAGAATGCCGGCGAGCTGTTTGATGCTGATGTGCTCCCGGTAGACCAGAAAACCGATCACCAGCAGCGCCAGGGAGAGACACATACTCGATGTCAGCGCACCGTTACTCACTTTCCAGCCGGAGCGGTACAGAAACACATACCCAACCTCGATTCCCACAATCGACAGTCCCAGGACATACGAAGTCCAGTTCGCCTTGCCAAGTTCATGGACATACGCCGAGGGTTTGACGCTCGCCGCAAACAGCACCGCCGAGAGCACCCCCGCCGCCAGATAGGTGATGGTCAGCGCGCCGAAGGTATTTGCGCCCTTCGGCATCGATTTCGTACAAATGTTGTAAAAACAGTTCGATCCCACAATCAAAAGCAAAGGCCAAAGCATCTCCCACATCTTACTTCCTCCGAAGATTTCCTCTTTCTCAAATTTCCCGTCAGATACACCTGTGAACACATCAAAGAAGCGCGTTTGCTCCTTATTTTCCGAACAAAAAAAGAACGGTCTCGCAATGTGTGACCGTTCTTTCCTATGGCGTGAGACGAAAACGTGTCACTCATGTAACCGTTCCTTATCAAAGTTAAGTCCAAACCGCGTTCGTTTGCACTTTTTATGGCTGCATCCGTATGCAAGTCCGAAGCACCGCTTCCTGTGTAAAACCTCTGACATTGTTACTTTTATTATAGTTTCCGCGGATAGACAAATCAAGCGCTATGCACAGCGAACCGCAAAAATTTTAATGAAAATCCGCACAAAACTTGTCCGTATTGCCTCGCAAGAACACGCTTATAACACTGCGAACGGTAATGCCCGTCTATACGAGCCGTTCGAGCGCCGTCCGGACAGTCGCAACAGACTTCGTGCCGGAGCGCTCAAGGCATGAACCTTCTGTCTCGGAAATCGCCCGTATTTACTCCACCCCCAGTACCTTAAAAACCGCATCCTCCGCACTGCTATAGAAAATCAGATTGAAGCTACCCACCAACTCCGGGGGCACGGTGCCAAGGTCCGCCGCACTGGTGATCGGAAGCAGCACTTTCTTTGCTCCGCTATCGAGACACACCTGTAAACTGTTCGCAAGCTCGTCCACTTTCAAAATCGTTCCGCTGATGCTGATTTCTCCCAGAACGGCAAGTGCACTGACCGTAGGCCGTCCGAGCGCAATGCTGCACAGTGCAATCAGGGTGGGTAAGGCCAGCTTACCGGTCATGCCAATGCCCTGTAAATCCTGATAGTTGATGATGTAATCCCGCATCGTGGTGCTGATGCCGCTGCTGATCCGATGCCCGTTGGCCTTCAGGAAGTTAAACGCCGTATTGGTGGATTCCTTGCAGTCACGGTCACTGCCAAGACCGGTGCGCTCAAATTTTCCGTTCCCCGGCAGCATCTGGCTCTCCAGGCGGAATACACCGATCATACCGGACTTGCCCTGACTTACGGTGTATACCTGTCCGGAATTGCAGCTGCCGTCGGGGATGAGTTTGCCGCCGCCTTGCTCCGGCACGGAAACAAATTTCTCTTCAAAGGTATCCAGATCAATATAGCTGAAGTTCACATCGTAGAACTCCATTCCGCCCAGCTTTTTCAGCTGCTCCTTGACGCGACGACGCATTTCCAGCGCAAATACAAGGATTTCTTCAATCTGTTCTTTGCGAACACGCCGTTCGGGTACAGCAATTTTACATACCCGCCCACAATCTTGCGGACAGCAATCGTATCACGCTGATTCAGGTTCTTTCCGAGGCGGAAATACCGATCCAGTGCATCTCCCCACTGCTCTTTCCGCAATTCCCGGATAAACTCCGCCAGATAATCCGTGATAAATCCGTAATCATCGGTAAAATGCTCCGGGCGGAACTTCGGAATCTCCCACCCCGGAATATAGCAATGCAGACGATCAAGGAAGGCCGTGTCCGTTCCCATTTCCGGCGGGAACGGGTCAAACAGGGAGGAAGTCTTTAGCAACACATCCACGCTCTGGTTGATGTTTCCCACAAAAACCATGGATGCCGATGCCGCCTTTTCCTCTTTCCCGCGGGCAAAGGAGCCGGACGCCATATAGTCTTTCATGATCTGAATGCCGTCTTTGTCCTTGAACTTGATCCCGGCAACCTCATCAAAAGCAACACAGTCCCATAGGCCGACCAAGCCAACACTCTTGCGCCCCATATTGTAAAACAGATTGGCAACGGTCGTCTGACCGCCAGATACAAGGATGCTGTTTGGGCTGATTTCTTTGTAGATATGGGACTTACCGGTGCTGCGCGGCCCCAACTCACAGAGATTGAAGTTGTTCTCCACCAGCGGCAACATACGGGCAAGCAGCAACCACTTTTCCCGATTGTCAAGCTGTTCCGGCTCATATCCGCAGGAACGCAGCATAACATCCATCCACTCTTCCTGTGTGAACGCCCCTCGTCCCTCGCGGACTTCTTCGATGTCGATATGCGGCATCTGAATCGGCGTCAACTTATGAATGCTGATGGGGGAGATTTCCTTCTGCTTTTTCTGTTTGGAGGAAATCGGCTGTCCGTCCATATCTGTGATTCCGAAGCTGCTGTCTCCCTCGGCTTCGTATTCCAGCTGCACGATGCACCAGATTCCGCCGCAGAGAAGCCTATCGTATTTTTCCGGATACTCATCCGTGATCGGCACATTGGTAAGGCCAAGGTTAGAGAACTCCGCAAAAAAACAATCCCTTTTGATGTCCAGACGGACTGTCACCATATCAATAATGGTATGGCTCCCGTTCTTGCGCAGCTGAGAAAGAATTTTCTGCGCCTCATCCGGGCGGACAAAATTGTCTGCCAGAATACGTTTCACATTCTGAACGCCCTGCTCAATGATGGCCTCATCGTCCGAACTGCAATACTGCCCCAGCAGGAACTCCAGCACATAGACAGGAACATTTGCTCCTTCTTTGATTTTCTTTGTCAGGTCTTTCCGGACGATGCGACCGTCAAAGTTGCTGCGCAGCTTCCGGCGCAGTTCTTCACGCATATCTTCTGTCGCCATATCCAACCTTTCCATACGGAATGCCTGCCTCCTCTGTATCAGAATCCGAATCCAAAGTCATCCGCAAAGGCAATGTCCATCATCACAGGCTGCCTCCACTGCTCCAGACCGCTTTGTTCGTCATACACCACAAGGTAATACTGCTTATCCTTGTCGTATTTCTTATTCTTGAATGTGAATCGCATCCGGAAGATGCGCTTCTTAGCATTTTCTTCCCGACTGTCCGCCACATAACTGTTTTCATTCGAGATTTTCTCGTTGTCTTCCGAGAGGAAGAAGATGCGGTATTTTGCTGTCTTCACAGTATCGCTGACGGCATCCGACTGGATAAAATCCAGGGAAGTAATCAGGTTCGTAATCTTACGGACGATGCTGACCAGAGCGATTTCCGCATTCTTTGTTTCCATATGACCGCGCTCCATCTTAATTTCCAGCACCGGCACCAGCATTTCCTGCGGGGAGGAACCGCCGTGCACGAAGTTCGCGCCGCCTCCGGCCACCTTAAAGACATTGCTGCCGACCGGATAAGACACCACCTTGCTGTCCGCATTCCCCAGAACACGCCCCATGCTCATGTGGTCAATGCCGTCATCTTCCAAAGCCGCCTTGGACACAATAAATCTGCGATTGACAAAGGCTTTTTCCGCGCTTTTTCCGGAAATTTTATCACTCTCTGTCAGCTTATCACGCTTGTAAAGAAAGCCGTGATCGGCAGTGACGATAAAATGATAGGTGTTGCCGCTGACGGAGATGCGATGAATGAAATCCATAATTTCCCGAACCGCCTCCTCACACGCATGAAACACCTCATCCTCGGTGTTGGCCTTGTCGCCGCGCGCGTCAATCTGATTGTGATATACATAGATCAGCTGCCGTTTTGTCAGCACATCCCGCAGCTCTGCCACCTTCAGATTTTTAATATCATCGAACTGCACACAGACGCTATCCGGGTTATAGTTTTGCAGCACCTGCTGCCGACCGGCCAGATTATCGCAAAGAATACCATCTGCCAGTACCTGAAAGTCATCCGTCATCTCCAGTGTCTTATGCGGTAAAAGCGCCGCCATACCGAGCCTTGTATAAGACGGCAGGACGCTCAGCTGTACGGAAAGTTTTGCCGTACATTTCGGGTCATCCTGCATACGGGCAAACAATTCCTGCCCGACTTCATAACGCATAGCATCCGAAAGGATGACCACCGTGCGCTCTTTGGCGTAGCGGAGGTTGGTATTGTAAAACTCCCGTTGCAACGGAATTGCCGAAAATGCGGCATCCTGCCGGATTCTGGCATTCCAGGCGGGAAGCAGAGAAGCAAGATATTCGTTCGTGTAGATATTTCCACCAGTTCCCGAAGCGGCTCAAAGCTTTCCGTGCTCTCCAGCCGGTCGTAATAATAGTAGAATTTCCGGTACTGCCGATCCATACGGTAATCCGCAGCAAGATAGCGGTCGATAATGGGCTTGAAGCCCTCTGCGGCATGGTAATCCGCTCCCTTCACCATGCTGTACGCAGCGGAAAGCATCCGATAGATTTTCCCGGTCTTTCTGCCAAAGTGCATTTTAGCCCGCTTTTCGCAGAGTTCCGGAATCGTAAGTCCGTTTGCGACTGCGCCGATGTCTTCCGAAACAAGTCTGTCAAGGAGCCATTTCATAAGCACCTGATCCACGGCAAGGAAAGTGTCGCACTCCGTCAAATCGTCCGCTCGCATTCCCGCAAATACAGGAAAAACATTCAGCTCTTTGGCCACATGCGCCGAAAGCGCATCGTATTGATCCCGGTATAGGACGCTGTTCATCAGGCTATCGAGAAAGGCGATGATATTGCCGGACTTGTAGGAGACAAAGCTCTTCCATGCCGTCGGAAGCTCTGCCTGCACATATCGCCCGGTATAAGTGACGAACAAGGTCACCAGGAACCGTTCCAAACCCGGTTTCGTATCGGTGTATCCGAAATGCTGCTCACAGAGCTTCCAGAATGCGGACAGCAGGTCGTATTTTTCAAACTCCTGTAAGAAAACATTGTCCACCGGCTCATTGCCCGTCAACACGACGCGCACCACTTCCTCAAACGAGCAAGTGCGCGCCTTGCAGACTGCACTCAACAGGCCGACCAGGATCGTTTCTTCGTTGAAATTTTCGATCTCCAGATCATAGAAGCGCTGGGTACGCTCTTTGTTGGCAAAAAACTTGATGTGCTTTTCAATCACCGACTTGTACTTTTCCTCAATACCGAGGTCAAGCGACAGCAGGGAGGCCCGGTCGGCATAGAACCGTCTCGAATAAGCACAGGTATCCTCCAGATGGTTGTCCCGTACATCCGGTTTGGGGAACGGCGCATAGATCAGATAATTCGTAGTCTGATCTATGCGCTCCAGAAAATACTTTGTATAGAACTGGTTATCCGGCTGAAGACGGTATATCTTCGCATTCTGAAGCTCTACCGTCTCCATATCCTCGGCAAAGTCTGCCTTGTCATCGTACCAGAAAACCAGTTTCCGGGTCTCGCCGGTAAATTCCGCATTCAGGCGGTCTATAATTTGTTTCAGGTTCAATTCTGCCATATTCGATCTCTTATACTTCTTTCTTCACGACCCATTTTCCGCTTCTATTGGAGCCCTGTCTTTCTACAAATCCATTCATCTGTAAATCCTTAATTATAATCTGGACTTGTTTTCTCGTAAGCTCGAATTCCTCCATTAGCTTTAACTGTGTTATTGCCGGATTCTCCTGCATACATTGTAAGATATCTTTTCTAATTTCAGCTCCATCTTTTAGCTCTCTTTTTCGGCTCCTTTTCGGCTCCTTTTCGGCTCCTTTTCGGCTCCTTTTCGGCTCCTTTTTATTTTCACTGTGTCCTCTGTCCGGTTCATCTTCTATAACCAATTCAGATTGGGCGGTCTTTGACTTTTCCTCTTCTACCTTACGATAGAGATTTATGCGAAAACCAATCTCTAAATCACAAAATTCCGGATCTCGTAATCCATATTCCCGCATGGATTCCAGCAGTTTCGGAATTCCACTTCCCCAAGCCTCAATCAAATTCATATAAGAGAAGGCATGTGCAAGCGCACGGTTTCGTATTTTTGAATAACCTTCTTTCATTTTGTCTAAAGTAACCCCAGGCATAAGGCCACCAGGAGAAGTGATTTCCAAGCGATCATCATAGATAGCTACTTGAATGCGTGAATTTTGCAAAAAGCTACAATTCATCACCGCATTGATAATAAGCTCTCGAATACTATCCGGTGGTAACTCATAAATGTCCTTCCGATAAATTCCTTCCAGCCTTGCCCCCAAATGAATATTCCGCAATATAAACTGAAATGCATCGTCAATTTGCTTCCATAATGGGCCAGAGTACTCCCGTTTATCTATAAAAACAGCGCGCGTCGTTCCCTTAAACATTCCACACTGAATTTGCGAAAGAAACTCATCTTTACCCAAAAGAAAAACATATCCATTGGTTGGATGAATACTTCCATCCTCCGCTTCCGCTAAGAGTCCCCAGCTCAACAACACATTTTTTGTTACATCCCTAATTGTTTCTGCCTGTGCCTTGGATTTTGCATTGGCGACAGCCACCTCTTTCATTTGATGGCATAATTTTGCAATTTCTTCATCTGTAACTGTTAAATCTTTACGAATGACCTTATCATAAGAACGCCCTTCATCTTCATAATACATCTCAGCAGTCAAATCACGTCCAGCAGGACGTGAAGTTCCTGAAACTCGAATATAGGTGCCATCTTTAATTCCTAAAGGATTTGATATAATACGGTCTTTGCTTGCCTGCACTGATTTCAGCTATAATAATCGTTTTTGTCGTCAATCGACTGCAAATACACATCAGGGAATCACAACCGGCTCACAGCTGTCAGAAATTGCCGTCGTGATGGCATCAATCTCAGAAAAGACAATATCTTTTGGAATTCCCACTACTTCCCGACTACCATCATCAACACCAAATACGATACGTCCACCTTCTCCGTTGGAAAAAGCAACTACTGTTTTCATATATTTTGAGCTATCCTTAGGACGTTGTACTTTAAACTCAACGTTTTTTTGGATTCACCTGCAAGAATTTCTTCAATCGTCAACGAAATCCCTCCTTTTTACATAAGAATACCTCATCGACTTCATCTTTTTTCGGTAAAACTTTGTTCTTTTGATGTGCCGCGGAATCGTCATGTGATACGTCTGCATAAATTCCAGTATCCATGCCAGATCATAGGATTTCTCGGTTGACCAGTCACGATATTTTCTATGACAGACAAGCCAGACACCAATGATATTGTAATCCAACGCATCTTCATCGGTTTCATCTTGAATACAATGACCGCAGAGGAAGCGGTATGCCACCGGATCATGGGCATATGTACGTTCAAAACGCTTCCATGCCGCCGCGACATCATTCTTTGTCCAGTGATTTTGCATTTCCCCACTCCCTTCGGTCATTTTCTTATTTCTTTCACCATCTCGGCTGCCGCCTCGATGTCGGCGCTCGTCAAGGTGCGACTCGTGCAAGCACGGTCACACTTTTCCTCGTTGCTTCACCATAATGTTCTTACTGTATGCCAGCACCTCATAGAACTTACCATCCTGCGCGGTCTGGAGTTTGCGATAATTGACCTTTACGCCGTCATCGAGGTCAAGCTCGATACGGGAAAGTGCCAGATGGCTGATCTTCTCATCGTATTCCCGGCATTCCTTCAGCTGCTTGGCAAGTTTATCCTTGCGCTTGGAGGCTGCTGCCACTTCACGGGCATTCTCGCTGTGATCCATCATATCCTGCATCCGATTGATCTCGGATTCGTACACGCGCTGCATCTTGTGCAGGTAGTCGATACGCAGGTTGCCGATGGTATCCGGCGTGTAGCGGTGCAGGTAAACCAGTGCTTTGAAGCCGTTCTGCTTGCCGCTGTCGAACAGCCAGTAGATGGGACGCTTCTGGTAGATCTTGCAGTGGTCGGCAAAGAAATCCTTCAAGAAGTAGTTGCGGATGATCTCGCGACTGGTCTTGCCCTTGTTGCCAAGTGCTTTTGCGATGAAGTCAAGGTTTTCTTCAAGTGTATCTTCGCCGTAGACTGCTTTCAGCCAGTCACATAAGCGACCAACAATATCATCGTCCAGATATTCTTCATCGGTGATAGGGATAACATTGTCGGCATCCGGGAAGAACATTTCATCGACCACAAGACCCTCATTGCGGTATGCACGTTCCAATTCATCAGCAGAAATCGTTCCGGGGCAGTCGTTCAGCTTATCCGCAAACGCCTGCAAAGAATATGGTTCTCCCGCAAAAAGCAGACCATCCTTGTAAATAGAATACCGCCCGAACATACATCCCACGGCATAGGAGATGAGGGAGCCGATCTCGTCGCGCATGGTGCGGACATAGTTGCTGCCCTTCATGGATTCCGGCACATCATCCTTACTGTCAAACAAACGATGCACAGTAATATCCTTGTCCGCCACATCCGGCGTCAATTCGTCCTGTAAGCCATAAATGTCAATAAAAATACGGTTCAGTTCTTCCTCGTTCTTTTTAAGCTGCTGGAAGCGGTCTTCGCATTCCTGTTTCCATGCGGCATAGGCGGCAGATAGGCTATTGCCGCTCACCAGCGGATTCCACTTGAAATCCCATGAGGTTTCATAGGAATCCCAGTCACTTTGTGATTTTTTGACAGAGCTTTCAGAAAGCTGCTCAACTACATCCTGTCTGTCGAAAGAAAGCGGCAATCCCAATACATCATTAACCGTTGTATTGAGCGTCGGATTCATCATGCTTATAAGTTCTGTAGCAACAACACTATTCAAAAAGCCAAAATTAAGTAGTCATAATTTTTTTCTCTGGCGATGATTGTTGGCGCACCTGAACTGTAATGATGCGTTTCATGTTTCAATCGGAATCCATTTTTATAGGATGTTATAAGGTTCCAACATACACCGCGCTTTCCTGTGTACTTTTGATTGTACAATCCACCGTGCGAAGCATAACTTTCTTTAGCTGTCTCAGACCAGTCAACAACATCATAATCATTGCCTGCCCATCTTCTAAAAGCACCGCCGTTGGCATAAGGCTGCCACCGGTTCGTATCGTCTACTTCCCACCAATTTCTCACATAAAGCTCATTGTTGTGCGTTTTGTTTCGACCGGCAGATTCGCAGTATTTTTCAATTTTATCAAGATTGAAAATTGAAAAATCATTCCACCAATACGCCACCGGCGCACCGGGAATCTTTGCGAAATCATCTTGATTTGCGGTATAGCGGTTTTGCCCAGCAAGGAACATATCTTCTTTTCCTTGCTGAGAAGTCGGCTCAATCAGGCGGCAATAGGTACCCTTATAACCATCCACATGGTTTGCACAGCGCACAAAGGCAGTGGTCTGCACCACCTCCCCACCAATTTTCTCAAAAGCTCTTGCACCCAGATGCGCCATATTAACTGTTTCTGTCAGCATCATCTTTTCGCGCAGCTTTTCAAAGCTGGACAAGAACATCCAAGCATGCTGCGTAATCATTGCCTGAAAACCGTTGTTTACAGTCATCTGACGGCAACGCTCAATCAACACAGCAAACAGGTCAGCCTTGCTGTCCGGGTAATTCTTCTTGACAAAGTTGTTGACATTTGCACTTAGGTTGCTGGTGCCGGCATAGGGCGGATTCGTGCAGGTAACCCAATATTTCCGTGCAATTGTCTCCCCGATGTCAATGAGTCGGTTCAGCTGCTCGGCAGTATCTTCCACGCCCACGCTATCCATACTGATCTGACCGGCGGTATCTTCCGCTGCCACAAACCGGCGCAGCAAATCCCAGTTGTAGCTCTCCACATTCAGGATGGAGCCGTACTCCTTGGCATCGGTCAGGGTGTCCAGCAGACCTTCCAGCTGCATCTTAGCGGCGTTCTTCTTGATATCGTCCATCCCCGCACCAAAATATTTCAGGTGCGCACGGTTGATACTGTTGCTCTCCTGAATGGCATAGACATGGCAGGTGTTTTCACCATTTAAGATACGGCGATTGTACTGCCGTGCCTTCATCATCACGGCAAAATACGCCAGCTGATAGGCACGATCATCAATGTCCAGACCGTAGAGGTTGTGTTCCAGAATGCTCTTTGCGGCATCACGTTCACTGTAACCGGCACTCTCGTAAATCTGCAGCAGTACATCAAAAGCGTATACGAGGATATGGCCGGAACCCATGCAGGGGTCAATGAGCTTGATGTCTTCCGGGTTCAGGGCAGCATACTCTCTGCGAATTTCCGCGAGCTTCGCCCGCACCTCTTTCTCCTGTTCCGCCTCTTCCAGATAGTATTTCCAGTTCTCTTTCAGTCCGCAGTCCGGGTGACCTTCCACCCACAGACGGCCGAGGCTATTCTCCACCATGTAGCGGACGATCCAGTCCGGGGTGAACAGCTGGGTCACGGCAGGGATTTCCTCTTTGGTAATCTTGCCGTTCTTGGCAAAGGTAGCGGCCTTCGGCTCGGTATTGTAATACTGGTACAGCCAGCCGATAATCTCCACCTGACCGCCCTGCTCGATGTTGAAGTCAGCCTCCGGGATATCGTGTATCAGGTGATAGACCACGCCGTCCCGGTCAATGACGGACAGGCTTAGCAGCAGCTCGGTGTAGTTCTTGGTTGTTTCAAACAGCGCAGGCAGAATCGCATTCAAGGCATTGCACTGTTTCAGGAACAGAATGCGAAACACTTCATCCAGCCGGTTGTCCTGCTTCAACCGGAAAATCTGCGCCTCTTCCTCCGCTGTGAAGGGCAGCTCTGCGTCAAACGGGGTCGTGACCAGATCCGGTTCCAGCTTACCGCTCTCGGAAGAGAGAACCCGGATATGAGAAGGCAGATAATCATTGACCTCCATGAAACGGATCGCAATCAGGCGGTTGAACCATGTATAGGCAACCTCCTCCATCACATACCGATATGCGGTCTTATAGTCGGTATCCTTTTCTTTCTGCCGGATGACCTCGATCAGCTTGTCACGCTGACGCACGGCCTCGCCGGAAATCGAATACGGTTCTGCGGTGCCGATGTCAAAGAACTGCGTATCGCCGAAGCTCTGCGGCAGCGGCTTTGCAATGCCGTCCTCGGTCACGCCGATCAGGCGGGCAGCATAGCTGACATCCGCAATCAGCTTGTTCCGCGCCCAAATCGCAAAATTTTTTATGGCTGTCTTATTCATGGAGTCAATCTCCTGTCATTTACAGTTCAATGTTTATGATGGTATCCTCATCCATCTCTTTCAGCAGATTTTCACGCAAGACAGACAGGTATTTATCAATGTCCTCCCTGCTCTCCAGTCGCCATGACGCTGTCCTGGCAACTGTCTTGATAGAGATGTTTTTCGTGGTGCGCACCTTGTATTCCGGTTGCGGTTCCGCGACCTTTTCCGCCGGTTTCACGGTCTCCCCGCGCTTTTTCGCCTCTTCCTCCCGGCGTCTCTGCTCTGCTTCGGCCTTTGCCGCCGCTTCCGCAGCAAGGCGGTTATCTTCTGCCGTCATCTCATCGAGCAGTCGCAGTTTTAAGGCCTCTGCCTTATCCGCAAAGCTGCGGAGTGTAGAGACATTGTTGCACCGCTCCGCGCCGTCCATAATCTCCCCGAACAGTTCCAGATAGCGGTTGATTTTTGCATCCTTATAGGGCTTGGTGTTCAACACTTCAAACACTCTGCTTTGATCCTGGTGAATGGAATCCTTCACCGGCTCTGCCTTGTTATCCAGGATGCGATTGTAGCAGTATGTAAACTGCTCGAGCAGTTCCGGCAGCTTCGGAATCTCCTGATAGGGCTTTGCCATCCGGACGATGGTGCGCATCTTTGCCACGACATCTTCCAGCTCTGCATCCACGATGTAAGTCTTACTGTCTTCGTAAATGTTCAGCATATCCAGTACACGCGTGAAGATGGGCAATTGCTCGCCGTCGAAGAAATTGCGGACCGGCTCATAGTCCTCGCCAAAATCCATCAGCTCGTCCTGCTCGTCAAAAACGGTTTTGAAGAATTCCGTCGGAGCCTGAATCTGCACCAGTGCGGAAAGTCGCTTTTTGCCTTTTTTCAGAATTTCTTTTCCGGGATAAGCATAATTCTCGTATTTCGGTTCCAGCCGCTCGATCTCGGAAATTCGCTTCTCGCAGTCATGCTGAAACCGTTTCATAACGGTATCCTCGTCATCGACAGATGCTGCATCCCTGAACAGCTCTTTCATCACGGTGCGTACGGCCTTTTTCCGGTTTTCCGGCACACGAATGCGCACTTCCGTCAGCAGTTTATCCACGAACTGCTTCTTTGTGATGTAGCCGATGATTTCCTCTTCGGAGCGGTTATTCCGATTTACACTTTCTCCGCTGACGGTAAAGGACAGATCGCCACGCTGAAAGAGCCGTGCCACCAGCCAATGGATGTCATCTTCCACAAAGCCATAGGGTGCTTTCATAAAGCGGTCCTTGATGGTCTTCATAGAAGTCTTCATGTGTACCCGGGAATTGCCTGCCACGAATTGCAGCACATCATCCAGTGCATGGACATTGGGTTCTCCGGCATTTCCCAGTGTCAGCGACATTTGATTGCCGGTCTTGAACAGCTTCCGAATGTCTGCCTCGCCCATCGCTGCATCAATATAGGACAGCTTGTGATAAACCGTCTGCACCAATCTTCCGATTGCCTCATTGATGCGACCGGTCACTTCCTTAGCGGAGGTGTGCAATACATCTCCGTTGACATAGATGGTAGCCTCTTTCAGCGCTTCCGTCAGGTAAAGCTTGGCGTTGCCGTTCCGCTCCCGCATCTCCACGCGCTTCGCTTCTTTAATGGTCTCATACTTGGCAAGCTGCACGGAAGTATTCTTTCGCAGGAAGCGCTCAATTTTTAGGTATGCCCGCATTTCCGTCAGGAACGCATCATCGTTCGGCAGAACCACGAGGACTTCTTTGCCCTGACCGGAGAGCAGTCGCAGTGTACCGTCATCTGTGCCGCCTTCATACCACGGGGTCAACACGCGGAGGCCGATGTCGTAACTCTGGTTTGCCTTATAAGGACGGTCATCTACTGTCTGGTTGAAGGAGAATGCATACCGTCCGCCAAAACTTGGATACTGATACTTCTTCCCGGAGAAAATATCCTCATAGATCATCTCCGCAATCTTCGTGATGACCTCCGGCATCTCCACGTTTTCTTTTTCGATTTCATTGTTGATTTCCTGTTCCTCATCGGTCAGGAATACATAGACGGAGCCGTTCTTCTGAATCAGCATCTGGCGCATCAGCACCTTCAGTGCATCCTCCACCTGTGCCTTCAGGGAGATGCGGTCATCGTCAATGCCGGCAATCATCAGGCTTGTGATATTATCCACATTGGCCTGAATCTCCGGAACATATTTAATCAGGAACAGGGTCTTTAACACGTTGATTGCAAAGACATCCTTTTCCTTTCTTTCCGGGTTGACAAAGCTATTATCATAGGCGCGGATAATCACACTGCTGTGGCTGTGGTCAAGGAAGTTTTCCAAAGCATCATAAAACCGATAGAACGGCACGATGGCGCCCGTCTCCGAATCCATCAGCTGCATGGCTGACTCCTTGAACAGCGCCAGCATGGAACGCTCGCCCTCGGACAGATGCTTCCCGGAGGCCCCGTGGGTGCGGATGCTGGTCAGCACACTTGCCAGCAAATTAAACTGGTAGGGAACAAACGGATAAACCTCCGCAAAATCCTCCGCATTGGCGTACAGTTTTTTCTCCACACCGTCGTTAAAAACAATCAGATTTTTGATGACGGTTGCTTTCTGGTCATAGAGCAGACGCAAACTCTGTGCCGCTGTCTCTGTCTTATCCAGAATACGCTTTTTGATCACGGCATCTACATTGGCAGAGGACAGGGAGAGGCGTGTGTCGAAGCGCCCCTGAATCTTGGAGAAATCGTTGCCCTTCACCTTGGTAACGGAGTCGATGTCCTGCTGGCTTGTCACGATTACCCAAGCTTTCCCCATGCACTCCTTCCCCAGCTCTTCTGTCACTGTCTGGAGGTTCAGCATCAGCTTGGAATCGTCACCGATGTACTGCCCGATTTCATCCACAAGGAATACCACATGGTGGTTGTTGCCTTTTTTCTCAATATAGGACTTTACACGCTTGGCGAAATCTTCAATGCTGATCCGGTAGCTCTCAGTTGCTTTCTCGCACCAGTTGCGGGCCACCGATTCGCTCATGAAGTTCATGTCAGAAAGGACATCGACAACGGAATCCTGAATGAAATCGAAGTCCTGACGAGAGCTTTCCCACGGATTGCCGTACTCTTCTTCAAACTTTTCCCGAAACTCCTCAAAACGACCTTCCTCGGAAAGTCTGCGCTCCAGATCGGCAAGGTGCGGCATGGAACCGCAGAAGCCCTGCATCTCATTGAAAACCTTCAGAAACACATTCACAATGGCATCTTTGTTTTCCTTACCGTTCGAATCGCTTTTGGAATCAATGTTGAAAAGAATGACATCCGATGGCGTATTTGCTGCCAGTTGCATATCTGCCAGCACCATCTGGTCGCTAATCTTCCGATCGGCGATAAAGTAGTCGATGGCATGTCGGTCTCCGACTTGTTTATTCTGAAGCAGATAGGACAAAATTTTCAGGAAATGAGATTTACCGCTTCCAAAGAAACCGGAAATCCAGACTCCCATTTTTGGTGTGGTCCCCTGAATTCCTTTTTTATATGCCGCAAAAAAATCCGCGAAATGACGCTGAAGCTCACGGGTCACAACATACTCTTCCAGTTCCTGCGCCACATTCGTTTCTTCACCCTGGCCGACAATGATAACACCCTGTATCTCGCGGTCAATTTTCTTTCGGAACATATCCTTAATCTGCATAACAGTTTCCTCCGTCCGTTACTTTACCAGTCGGAATGCCCGGTAATAGTTATCGTCTTTAATCTCATTGAACAGAATCAACTCCTGTTCATTATAGGTTCCCGGAAAGAACATCACGACCGGGCAGCGCACAAACGCCTGATGCAAGTTATTCAGCACCTTGTGGGAACGCAAAATCGGATAGCACTTGCCGATACCGGTCAGGAACACGACTGCATTCTCCGGCGTATGCTCTGTGATATATTGCACAATCAGGCTGTCATCGTCATTCACCTTCATGGAGTTGGTCACCGCCTTGATAATACGCTCAATTCCCCGTTTTTTTTTCAAAGTCGTAACACTTTTCCAAGAAGTTTTTCTCTTCCAGAAAGTCAATGATGATATCATACAGGTCAAAGACCACAAGCACAAAATCATCATCGCCGCGGTCGTTCTTGGTTTTCAGATACGCAACGCGCTCCCGAACTTCCAGTTCCTTTTCCGGCGGGTAATCAAATACCCAGTAGTTGACCTCATTTGCGCGGCCTGTTCCTTTCCGAAAAGACGGCTTATGGATTGCAAGCTCCATCTCATCCAGTCTTTGGCTTAAGTCCATTTCATCTTACCCCTGTCAGTGTTTTTACCATGATGCCGAGAGCATGGTCATAAAGCCAGTGCTCAAATGCAATATCAAGAATCGGCTTTTGTATTTTTCTTGTGCTGTTTAGCCGGCTGCTTTCTAAGAGTCCCGCTTCACAAAGCTGTGTTTTATAGCAGGCGCCGAGACGGCGCAAGGTAGCGTCCTGAAAAGAGGCTACCTTCTCACTCTGTTCCTGCTTATTTTTGAAGAATATACGGATATCCGCATCCGTCAGTTCATCGGATCCGAGAATCATTTTTTCCCGCACGACTTCGTACACAAAATCAAAAAATAATGTGTCGTGCAAAAGAGCCGCAGTCAGTACAAATAACTTTTGTGTGGCAAGATCACTGCAAAGAAATACCGGATAAAAGCTTTCATCTAAGGTCTTGATACGGGATATTACCGTAGAATAAATCTGCTGCGCTCGCAGTTTTGTCGGCGCCCCGTAAATGTTTGTCTCTTCATTCAATTTCTTTATATCTGCAAAGCTCTTGCCCTCACGCAAAAGCTGCACGGTTTTCCGAAATTCCATGAACCAGAACGAAAATTTCACTGCTCCGGCACTATACGGTTTTCTTTCCATCTTCGCTCTCTCCGTTTCCGGATTTCTTTTTGATGTATTTGCCGCTTTTGATTCTGGCATCCTTCGGCTTTTCTGCGTTAACCGGAATGATCCATTGATGCCCCAAACGCTCGACGCCTTCAATTCGCCCTTCCATGCATAATGTCTGTACTCTCCTCGCGCAGATTCCCCATTTTTTTCAGAAACCTGCTGAATCGTCATGAAATCCATCCGGAACCTCTTTTTCGATGTCCAAAATCACTCACGGCAAGTTAAACTCTCACATTTCTAGTTTACTCCAGGAAACGAATAAAACCAATCTAAAGTTCATTCGAATTTTCATTTGCCCAAGATGCCTGTGCGGCAGTTCCTGCCCACAAAAAACGGTGCAGCATGCGCATGACACGCACACTGCACCTAGTATTCCGTCATTGACCGCTTGCTCTATCCGGAAGCGTTTTTTCCTTGTTCTCTAACCTATGACTGCGATTTGAGGAAGAGGTTTGTCGAAGCAAGGCTCAAGCAATGTCATCGCGTAAACAAGGGCTTTCCACCGCT
>BNJU01003573.1_pt1 | contig 19816 bp, 33 predicted proteins | sample 8539281 | NCBI WGS metagenome assembly BNJU01 (sample SAMD00202456, study PRJDB9452) | human saliva metagenome | isolation source: human saliva | place: Japan
ATGAGACGTTCCTCCTTTTCCACTCTAGCATATTAAAGTATCCTTAAAGAAAACTTATAAAAGCACCTAGAAATTCTAGATGCTTAAAAATAGATTAAAAATTTTTCATAATATAGAGATTTAGCTGAACTTGTCTAGAGTAATAATAGTTTCCCCCATCCACATAAAGTTCTCCACCTTGAAAAATAGAAATGGGATTGATGTAGCGATAGGTTTTCCCTGTTGTATTTCCTAATATAGGCGCAACTGTATCTCTGGAGTATTGCTTAGCTAGGACAAGAGTATTCTTTTTCCCATTCTGGGCGATAAAATCGATATAAGCAGGTCCAAAGTTATAAGCTTGAATGGCTGTCCAGACATCCACTCCTTTTTCTTGAGCTAGATAGAGATTTTCTGTCAAGGTTTGAACCCCTTGCCGAATACTACTTGCATTATCGTTTATGGTATCAGTAGAGCCACTAGCAGATTCACTTGACTGCATCACGTCTCCTTCTTTACCCTTAGTTTCTGTATAAATCATGGCGAGCACAAGCTCTTCGTTTGCTGGGGTATCTCTTTCATTCAAGATTTCGCGAACCATGGGTTGGTAGGTCATGACTTGTTTGACATCCTGACGAATCAGATAAGCTTTATATCCAGCGAAAAAGGAAGACTGCTAGTACCAGCATTCTTCGTATAAATTTAAACATTATTTATTTTTGTATATCCTCGATGTTTTTGATTAAGATAGAATAGGTTCCATTATCGTTTTGAATGAACTCAACTGATTCCGCATCTTGATAGACATTGTTTGGTACGATGAGTTCAATTCCGTTTGACAAGGAAAGTTTCTGATTTCTCAAATCTCTTTAACTGACGACTGGCATCAATCTCATCAAACTGTACTGGCTCTGGTACTGCTTCTTTGACCCTGTCAATGAAGCTAAGATCGAGCAGTAAGATTATTGTCAAAAAGATCATTGGCTAATTTTTTTCTGGAGAGAGCTCATTATTCTCTTCAAGATTATTGAAAATTGCTGATTTCACCTTGGATTGGAAATTGAAAAATCATCTGTGTTAAAGGTTTCGGCAATCTTTTTGAGCCGTTTTTTTCTAGTTCCTTAATGGATTTCTTTGGTGAAATCTTTGGTTGTGCTTGAATAAGATTCTCAGAAAAATAGTTTAAAAAGGCTCCATTATACTTGATGCGTTTTTCAATCAAGTGATACTTGCGACTTTGAAGATTAACAACTAGTGCTTCATCTGCTCCAGTTCCAAAACCCGGTAAGTTATTTTGAGTCAGTTTGATTGGATTGTCAACCTCGCCACCCAAGTGTGTCAAGGTTTCGCGTAATGCAATTCGTAGAAAGGCAAAGTGGTCTACTCCCTCTTTTGAAAACTGGACAAAAACCAAGTCATTCGTCTTTTGGTTTTCAGATACAGAGAATTCCTCTTTCCAGAGATTAGCAATTGTCACAGATGTTTCCATTAAATCTTCTGTGATGTGATTGAAAAAAAGGATTATCCTCTTCAAAAAAATACCAGTTTTAGCATCATCCGAATACACACGTTCTACTTTTTTACGCAAGTATTCCTCGATTTTAGGAGTGATATTGAGAAACTTATCCGCCAAGAACAACTCTGTGTCATCAGGACTGAACTGATGGATGATAGCTTTCTTGATATAAATATCCATAAAATATTAGTCCTCGTATAATGGGAAGGCATCTGTCAAGGATTTGACTGCACTTCTCACTTCTTCTAAGACAGCTTCGTTTTCTGCATTCTTAAGGGCTTTAATAATAAGTTCAGCAACTTGACGGCTTTCTTTTTCACCAAAACCACGAGCAGTAATTGCTGCCGCTCCGATACGAATACCACTTGTCTTGAATGGTGACAATGTTTCGTAAGGGATTGAGTTTTTATTAAGGGTAATGTTGACCTCATCCAATAAGTTTTGGGCTACTTTTCCACTTTCTACAACCTTTGTGACATCCACTAAGAAGAGGTGGTTTTCAGTACCACCTGAGATAATACGGAAATCAGGATCTTGCAGGAATACTTCAGCCATAGCCTTGCTATTTTTGATAACATTAGCAGCATATTCTTTAAATGCTGGATCCAATACTTCTTTAAAGGCTACAGCCTTAGCAGAAACAACATGCTCTAATGGTCCACCTTGGATACCTGGGAAAATAGCGGAATTGATTTTCTTAGCAAGGTCTTCGTCGTTCGTCAAAATCAACCCACCACGTGGCCCACAAAGAGTTTTGTGAGTTGTTGTCGTTGTGATATGTGCGTATGGAACTGGATTTGGATGAAGACCGGCTGCAACCAAGCCAGCAATGTGGGCCATGTCGACCATGAGTTTTGCGCCCACAGCATCCGCAATTTCACGGAATTTTGAGAAATCAATAATGTGAGAATAGGCTGAGGCACCAGCAACGATAAGTTTTGGTTGCACTTCCTGGGCTTGTTTCAAGATGGCTTCAAAGTCCAATAGCTCTGTCTCCGGATCAACGCTATATGAAACGAAGTTATAGGTTTGACCTGAGAAACTTACAGGAGCTCCGTGAGTCAAGTGCCCACCCGCAGCTAAATCCATCCCCATAACTGTATCACCTGGTTCAATCAAGGCCATGTATGCTGCACAGTTAGCTTGACTTCCTGAGTGAGGTTGGACATTGGCAAATTTAGCACCAAAGATTTCTTTCGCACGTTCAATAGCTAGACTTTCGATAACATCCACTACATCAGTACCACCATAGTAACGACGTCCGGGATATCCTTCAGCATATTTATTAGTCAAAATAGAACCCTTGCGCTGCCATTACAGCCTTTAGATACAACGTTCTCTGAAGCGATTAATTCAATATTATTTTTGTTGGCGTTCTTCTTCTTTAGCAATAGCATTCCAAAGTTCTGCGTCATAAGCTTTTAAAAATCATCTTTTATCAAAAATCATAGCTTTTTCTCCTTTTAATTAACTTTAATAAATCGTTTCTGCATCTTTATCACAAGTATAACCAACTCTTTTCATAAAATGCATGCGCACCAATACGATGGTCTGCAGAATTTAAACGTATAAATTTATAGCCACGTTTTTTTCTGCTTCTTGCTCTAATCCTTGGAGCAAAGTTTTTCCCGATGCCTTTACATTGTGTTTGAGGCAAAAACAGCTAAAAAGCTAGGATGTTAAAACCTGCTTTTTGAATAAAAGGGATTCATAAACCTCAGCATGAACATAACCAAGTAAGTCATGCCTAGCTGTATCCTCATAGCCAAGTAGGAAATGATGTGAGTCTTGGGATAATTTGGCTAGTTGACTAGCCGTTTCCTCAAGGCTAAAATTATAACCTAAAGCATCTTTGTTAATCTCATGAATCGATGCAACATCTGTTGATTTCAAAGTACGTAGCATATCATACCTCCTCAAAAAGAAATTTCAGGTATCTTGGCAAGGATATCTTCTCGAGTTATCGAACCTTGGCGTAGAATTCTTGCCTTACAAGCAGTCAAATCTAAAATAGTCGAATCTTGACCTGTCAAAAAGTATCATCTTCTATTCCCAGAACCTCTTTGTCCAAAAGTCTTTTAAAATCTCTTCAAAGCTAATACCACTTGTATGTCCTGAAATATTTGCAGACGGGCCGATTAAAGGGACCGAACTCACGAATCAATTCTAGAGTTATAGGGATGACTGGGCATGCGAAATCCAACAGTCATCAAGTCTGAATTGACCCAGTAAGGGACCTTGTCATTAGCTTTCTAGGATAATGGTCAATGGACCTGGGAAGAAAACTATCAACAAGTTTTTGTAAATAAGGTGGCTGATTCTTAGAAAAGTTCAAGATATCGTCTAGATGAGCGACATTGAGATTAAGTGCCTTGTCTCTTGGACGACGTTTAAGCTGGTAGACATGGTCAACAGCCTTTTTTCATCCAATAGCTTTTTGCAAAGAGACCATAAACTGTCTCGGTCGGCAAAACTACTGCTCCACCCTTTTTCCAACTCTTGCTTAATTTTTTCTCCATCATCAATGACTACCATCCTATCTTGGCCAAATTGGTCTTTGAGCGTTCGAACTCGTTTCTCAGGAAAATTTTTTTCTGAAAGAGATCGGTACACTTTGACCTTGTTTGTAGCCAATTTCAAGATAAATCTTACCACCATCATTTAGATAGTCCCTTGGAGTCTTCCACGATTCTACGGTAGATAGCTAGGCCATCCTCGTCAGCAAAAAGTGCCAAAGTGTGGTTCTGAATGCAAAACATTCAAGCCAACTCTTCTTGATCTTCACGAGAAATGTATGGTGGATTGGATACAATTATATCATATTTTGAAGAAATTTCGGAGAAACAGTCAGATTTGATAAATGAGATTTCTAAATCTAAACGCTTTGCATTCTCCGATGATAAGTCTAAAGCATCCTGTGAAATATCCGCAGCCGTAACTGACCAATCTGGTCTATTTTTAGCTAAAGCAAGAGCAATAGCACCACTTCCTGTACCAATATCCAATACCTTGAGATTACCATCAGGATTTTCAGCTAGGATAATCTCCACCAATTCTTCAGTTTCTGGTCGTGGTATCAAAACCCGCTCATCTACTTTTTAACTGCATTCCAAAGAATTCAGCATAACCGGTTATGTATTGAGCAGGCATGTGATTTGCTAGTTTCCTGTAAATGTCCTCTACAAATTTGTAATCTTCATCAGTGACTTCTTGCTGGAGGGCAAAGACGAAGTCTGTAAAAGATAGATTTTTTAGGCTACGATAGACAAAGGAGAGGCTTTCTGCTTCCTCTCCTTGTACTATCAACTTTTTCCTCAAAATCTTTTAAAAAAATTTGAGCTAATTTCATTATTTGTTTAATTCTTCCAATTTTTTTGTGTTTGGTCGTAAAGAACCAAGGCATCTACAACTTCATCCAATTTACCAGCTAGAATAGTATCAAGTTTTTGCAGAGTCAAGCCAATACGGTGGTCCGTTACACGGTTTTGTGGGAAGTTGTAAGTACGGATACGTTCAGAACGGTCACCAGTACCGATTGTAGACTTACGCTCAGCATCTTGTTCATCTTGGGCAATCTGTGCAAAGTGGTCAGCAACACGCGCACGGATGATTTTCATAGCCTTCTCACGGTTTTTTTCTGCTGGGTACGTTCTTCCTGCATTTCAACCTTGATATTGGTTGGCAAGTGGACGATACGAACGGCTGTTGCAACCTTGTTAACGTTCTGTCCACCAGCACCTGATGCGTGGTAGATATCCACACGAAGGTCTTTTTGGATCGATATCGTATTCTACTTCTTCTACTTCAGGCATGACAAGGACAGTCGCTGTTGAAGTGTGTACACGACCTTGGCTTTCAGTCACCGGGACACGTTGCACACGGTGGGCACCAGACTCATGCTTGAGTTTAGAGTACACTGACTGACCAGAAACCATGGCAACCACTTCTTTAAAACCACCAACACCGTTCATTGAGGCTTCCATGACTTCAAAGCGCCAACCTTGGGCTTCGGCATACTTTTTGGTACATTGTTAGAAGGTCACCAGCAAAAAGTGCTGCCTCATCTCCACCAGCAGCTCCACGGATTTCAAGGATGATGTTCTTATCATCGTTTGGGTCTTTTTGGAAGAAGCAAGATTTTTCAATTTTTTTCTTCGTACTCTTCTTTTTCTGCCTTAGCATCCTTGAGTTCTTGCTTGGCCATTTCTTCCAAATCAGCATCTCCGCCTGATTCCTTAATCATCTCTTCAGCATCAACGATGTTTTTGGAGGACTTGTTTGTACTCACGGTAGCTGTGACGGTGTCACGAGTGGAAGCTTCTTCTTTTTGAAAGCTCCATGAAACGTTTGGTATCAGAAACTACATCCGGGTCACTGAGCAATTCTCCTAACTCTTCATAACGGTCTTCTACAGCTTGTAGTTGATCATAGATATTCATTCTTTCTCCTTATTCTCAATTGTTAAATCATAGATTGCTACTACTTCGTTCTCAAATATTTCCCCAGTCTCTTTAAATCCATAACTGAGGTAACAAGATCTTGCATGTTCATTTTTCTGGTTCATAAGACAACCAAAGTTTATTGGATAAACCTGCTGGCGCTGTCCGAACATAGTCTAGCACCTTATCCATAATTGGTTTAAAATATCCTTGATCTTGAAAAATGCTTATCAATCATGAAACGAAAAAGTAAATAATTTCCATTACTAATTCCGATTTTTTTATCATAAGCTAACATCACAAAACCCTATGATTGCATCATTATCGTAAACTGCCAATGGAGCTACAAAATCTCCATTTTTTTGTGTAGACATATGCTTCAGCTAAACTAATTGCGTTAGTAGCAATAAATTGTTTTTTTGATATTCCTTAACATCCAAATTCAGAACATCAAAATAATTTTCCATTGTAACATCTCTTAGTTCAATTGTCATAGTTTTGTTCCTTTTTGGATGTTATCAGTGGGGCAAAATAATGTTTACGGCAAACTGAGATATAGGTTTCATTTCCACCAATCTGGATTTGTTCACCATCATAAACAGGCAGTCCATCCTGCGTACGCAAAACCATAGTCGCTTTTTTCTTGCAAAACTGACAAATGGTCTTGATCTCATCAATCTTATCTGCTAAGAGCAAGAGGTGTTTGGAACCTTCAAACAGCTCATTGCGAAAGTCATTTTTTAAACCAAATGCCATAACAGGTATGTCTAACTCATCAACAACACGGGCCAAGTCGTAAACATGATGACGTTTTAGAAATTGAGCTTCATCAACAAGCACACAGTAAGGCTTTTCAGGCAAATCCCGGATAAACCCAAAGATATCTGTTGTTTCGTCAATGGCAATTGCTGGTCTTTTTCATTCCAATGCGACTAGAGACATAACCGACACCGTCACGTGTATCCAGAGCTGAAGTCATAATCACAACTCCTTTTCCTTGCTCCTCATAGTTATAGGCTACCTTGAGAATCTCAATCGTCTTGCCAGAGTTCATGGTCCCATAACGATAATACAACTGTGCCATGCTTCTATTTCACGTCCATTTCTAATTTTTTTGCTACATTCTAGTATACCATAATTTTCTCAAAGCTTTAAATGGCAAAATGTGGTAAAATAGAAGAAACCAAATAACTAGTGGAGGACGCAATTATGCCATTTGTACGCATTGATTTATTTGAAGGACGCACTCTAGAGCAAAAAGAAAGCCCTAGCTAAGGAAGTAACAGAAGCTGTTGTTCGTAACACAGGAGCACCTCAGTCAGCTGTTCACGTTATTATTAACGATATGCCTGAAGGAACTTATTTCCCACAAGGTGAAATGCGCACTAAAGTAAGCTTAAGCAATTTGCTTTAGGCTTTTTCTTTATAAGTGGCATTCGTTGAATAAAACACTATATTTTTGTTACAATTTTTAAGTGATATTTTTTTAAAATTGTAAAAAGGAAATGAAATGATTACACGTGAATTTGATACCATCGCAGCAATCTCGACTCCGCTTGGTGAAGGGGCTATTGGGATTGTTCGTTTAAGCGGAACGGATAGTTTTACTATCGCCCAGAAAAATTTTTAAAGGCAAGGATTTGAGCAAGGTTGCTAGCCACACCCTAAACTACGGACACATCGTTGATCCTCAAACTGGTAAGGTTATGGACGAGGTCATGGTTGGGGCTATGAGGGCTCCAAAGACCTTCACTCGGGAAGATATTATCGAGATTAACACCCACGGTGGGATTGCGGTAACCAATGAAATTCTCCAGCTAGCTATTCGTGAAGGAGCTCGGTTGGCTGAGCCTGGTGAGTTTACTAAACGTGCCTTCCTTAACGGTCGTGTCGACTTGACTCAGGCTGAAGCTGTTATGGACATCATCCGTGCCAAGACAGACAAAGCCATGAATATTGCGGTCAAGCAACTAGACGGATCCTTGTCTGATCTTATTAACAATACTCGCCAAGAAATCCTCAATACGCTTGCCCAAGTAGAGGTCAATATCGATTATCCTGAGTATGACGATGTGGAAGAGGCTACTACTGCAGTTGTCCGTGAAAAAACTTTAGAATTTGAACAACTATTAACCAATCTCCTTAGAACAGCTCGTCGTGGTAAAATCCTTCGTGAGGGAATTTCAACAGCCATCATTGGTCGTCCAAACGTTGGGAAATCCAGTCTTCTCAACAACCTTCTACGAGAAGATAAGGCCATTGTAACGGATATCGCCGGTACCACCCGTGATGTCATCGAAGAATACGTCAACATTAACGGGGTTCCTCTAAAATTAATTGATACTGCAGGTATTCGTGAAACGGATGATATTGTTGAGCAAATCGGTGTTGAACGCTCCAAAAAAGCACTCAAGGAGGCTGACTTAGTACTGCTTGTCTTAAATGCTAGTGAACCTCTTACTCCCCAAGACCGACAACTTCTCGAAATTAGCCAAGATACCAACCGTATTATTCTTCTTAACAAGACAGATTTACCAGAAACTATTGAAACTGACGAACTTCCAGATGATGTCATCCGCATTTCAGTCCTCAAAAATCAGAATATAGATAAAATCGAGGAACGCATCAACAACCTCTTCTTTGAAAATGCTGGCTTGGTCGAACAGGATGCAACCTACCTATCCAATGCCCGTCATATTTCATTAATTGAAAAGGCAGTTGAAAGTCTGCAAGCGGTTAACGAAGGTCTTGAACTGGGCATGCCAGTTGATTTGCTTCAGGTTGATTTGACCCGCACTTGGGAAATTCTCGGAGAAATCACCGGAGATGCAGCGCCTGATGAGCTTATTACTCAATTGTTTAGCCAATTCTGTTTAGGTAAATAAGAAAAACTAGTTTAAAAAATGCTAGTCACCTAAAAAGGATAAGATCTTTTTGCTGATCTTATCCTTTTTCTTTCACCTTCGGCGTTATATCCTGCCTTAGCAGATATTTGAAACAAACCTTACTTGTCCTTTTCTATTTTTACTTAGTCTTTGGGTAATTTGCCAGCTTTTTCAAGCATTTTTTTGATTAAATAAGGCATCTTGACATTTTCACGACCTTTTTTCTCAATTAATTTTTTAACAAATTCTGGCATTTGTAAATCTTGAGATTCAGCCAAAATGTTTTTTTAGTATCGTCTGAAGGAACTAACTCATCAAAGGTCTCTTCATCTGGGAGGAATTCTCTAAATTCTTTATGTTCGTTAGCTCGGACAATATTGACCAAGGCATCAATCAAACGAGAATCAGTATTTGGCATTGGTGGACGATGGTAGTTCACACCCAATTCCTGACACAAGTCATGACATTCCACATCGTTGTCAAACAAAACTTCAATGTGTTCACTAATAAAACTAATAGGTACAAAAATATAATGCTCTGGATGTTCTTCCTGTTCTCTAAGATATTCCAAGACATCTGGTTTTATCCAAGGAATACCAATATCACTTTCACTCTGCCAAGTGTTGGTATATTGTTCTGGTTTCAAGCCTAATTTCTCAGCAATTAACTTGCTATTTTCGAAAATCTGGTCGATATAGGGATCACCAAAATCCAAGGCAAAAATGGGCACACTGTGGGCAGAAAAGATGACTTTGAAAGCTATCCTGTTTCACCTTTTCTTTTAAAATCTTAGCAATTTCAGCTGTCCAATAGTTTAAGAGCGCTTCTTCCTGATACCAGTCCTTAATAACTAAAAACTGAATTTGTTTACTTTCCAGAAACTTTTCGTACCCCATGACAGAGTAAAAAGAATAGTGTGGCTCCAAAATCAAGCAAATACACTTTTCAATTCCATCTGTTTCCATTTGACGAATCACATCTGGAATAAAGGGAGTTGAAAATTTATTGGCAAAATAGACACTATATTCATTTCCCAATCTAGCTTCTACCAAAGCAACTTCTTCACGGGTAATTTTTTGAAGTGGGGTTCCTCCAATTCGAACATAATTATCATAAAGTATTTGAATCTCGTGATCTTGAGGTCGAACTCCACGACGAATGTTGGTAAAAAAGTCGGCTACTCCTTCAAAGGTAATCTCTTCTGGTGAACCAAATGTCATCATTAAAATTGCTTTTTTTCATCTCTGCATCCTTGTGCTATTTTTTTATCTTTCTTATTGTATCACTAAAGAAGCTATAAGTAAACGCTAACATAAGGATGTTATCTCCCTTCCGACTTTTTGTTTTTTTCTTCTTTCTATGATACAATGGTTTTTAAAAGAAGGAAAAAAAGGAGTTTTTTTATGAAATATCCAACATTGTTGGAGCGTTTTTTTGACTTATGTCAAAGTCAATACACGTTCTGACGAACATTCAACCACTACACCAAGTACTCAAAGTCAAGTAGACTTCGCAACCAATGTCCTCATCCCTGAGATGAAACGTGTCGGTTTGCAAAATGTCTATTATTTGCCAAACGGTTTTTGCCATTGGTACTCTACCAGCCAACGATCCAAGTTTTACTCGTAAGATTGGCTTTATCTCTCACATGGATACAGCAGATTTCAATGCTGAAGGAGTTAATCCGCAAGTCATTGAAAACTATGACGGTGGGGTTATCGAACTTGGCACTTCTGGTTTCAAACTTGATCCAGCAGATTTTAAGAGCTTAGAGAAATATCCAGGTCAAACTTTGATTACTACTGATGGTACTACACTTCTCGGCGCTGATGACAAATCTGGTATCGCTGAAATCATGACAGCTATCGAATACTTGAACGCTCATCCTGAAATAAAAGCACTGTGAAATTCGAGTTGGATTCGGACCAGATGAAGAAATCGGCGTTGGTGCCAATAAATTTGATGCAGAGGACTTCAATGTTGACTTCGCTTATACAGTTGACGGCGGACCTCTAGGTGAATTGCAGTATGAAACCTTCTCTGCCGCGGGTGCTGAACTCCATTTCCAAGGTCGTAATGTTCACCCAGGAACGGCTAAAGGACAAATGGTTAACGCCCTTCAGTTGGCAATTGACTTCCATAACCAACTTCCAGCTGGTGACCGACCTGAATTGACTGATGGTTACCAAGGTTTCTACCATCTCATGGATATAACTGGTAGTGTTGAGGAAGCGCGTGCTAGCTACATCATTCGCGACTTTGAAAAAGAAAGCTTCGAAGCGCGTAAGGCCGCAATGCAAGCTATTGCTGACAAGATGAACCAAGAACTTGGAAGCGATCGTGTTACCCTGACTTTGACAGACCAGTACTACAACATGAAAGGAAGTCATTGAAAATGATATGACTCAATCACTATTGCTAAAAACAGTGATGGAAAATCTTGATATTACACCTATTATCGAGCCTATCCGTGGTGGAACAGACGGTTCTAAAATTTCCTTTATGGGAATTCCAACTCCAAATATCTTCGCTGGTGGCGAAAATATGCACGGTCGTTTTGAATATGTCAGTCTTCAAACTATGGAGCGTGCAGTCGATACCATTATTGGAATTGTATCTTACAAAGACTAAAAAAAGAAGTAGCATTGCTACTTCTTTTTTTAATTTATTTCTTTTCTCACTTGTTTCAGGACTTGTAGTTGTTGAATGTGAACTTGATTCTTCACTAGTTACTTCGGTGCTAGTTTCAGCTGGCTTGACTTTTAGATTGAAATTCTTGGTTTAAGGAGACAATTTCTTGAGCAAGAGCTAGAAGAGCTTGCTTGTCTTTGCTTGCTGCACTTAGCTTATCAAACAAGGCATCCACTTTTTCAAAGTCCGCATCAGAACCATTATTCATTTCCAAATAAGTATGGAGGCCAATGAGACCGTTATAAAGTTTTTGGTAAAGAACTAAAACCTCCGGATCTTGTTTTGAATTATCACGTTCATTTTGGATTGTTTGAGAAATACGTTTTAGAAGATCTTGAACCTGTGTATTTAATTCATCAAGGTCCGCATCTTCTTTCTCCATTGCTGCCTTTAGATTTTTTTCACTTCGTCAGCAAGTGAAGCTTTCACTCCTTCTTCTTTAACTTGAGCCACTAATTCATCAGCTTTCGTTAAGAGTCCTTCTACTTGAGCTTTTCGAACATGATTGCTTTGTTCCTCAGGTTTGATATCATCATACAGACCTTTCAAGAACCCATAAACTGCCGTTTTAGCACTATGACCGTCCACTTTTTCAGTGTCTAAGATAGTTTCAGAAGTCTTACTTGTAACAGGTTCATTCTTCAGAGCTTCTTCAACTTCCAGTTTTGTTTGGTAGATTTCTGGGAAAGTTTGTTCAAGTCAGTTGCCTTAAGGAAGGATTGTGACTGATAAAGTGTCCACGTTAGGTTGGCAACTTTATTTCTAAGAGTGTCATTTAAGCGACCGTCAGATAGATGTTGGTAGAAATACTTGATGTATTCTACTGTTGTAACTCCAGTACGGTCATTAAAATCTTGCAAAGCTTGTAACTTAGCTTCAACTGCATCTAAACCTGCTTCATCTTGAGCCAGTTTATTTTCTTGAAGCTGAGTCAATAAATCCTTCTTAGGAAGTCCATAAGTATCTGTGTCTAAGGTATTAATCTTATCTACTAAAGCTTGATATTTCTTGTCTAAAGGACTGATTTCTGTTGGTTTGACACTTGAGTCAACGTGGATATACTGCTTGTCAAAGAGATCTAAAGCAGCCAGATAGCCAGCTGTAGAATTGGTTGAAAGCTTCTTCATATTTTCAGAGAATTGACCTAAGGCAAGCTCAATTTGTCTTTGTAAAATAGGTTTATCCTTGTAAACTTCACGACTTTCTGCTAGAAGTTGATCAACCTTGTTTTGAACAGTCGTTTCATCAAATGCACCTGGTTGATAGTTAGATTGCAAAGCAGGGATTTTATGTTTCAAAGCAACTTCATAGCCTTTAGTTTGAACCTTGATGTAATGGTTGTGGTCTCCGTGAGGAATGACGAAGCTACCATTTTCAACCTGCAAGCTATAAGGAGAAACACCATCACGTAAAGCAGTTGTATAGAGTTCGTTTAGGAAATCAAGTTCTGCATCACCTGTTTGAAGCGGAATACGAACGTGTTCCTTACGAACGGCGTAAGGGTGAATGTGAGTTGGATCATAAGCTTGGTCTGGATTACCAAATACAAAGAATCCATTTGAAATTCTGATAGCCTCAAGAGGAACGCCATATGTTTTAGAAATATAAGCTATTTTTTCTTCATCGCTGGCATCTCGAGAGAAACTTTCAACCGTCTTTGCAAGAGGTTTAACAGGTTCTGTCTGCTGATGGCCATGAAGATGGTCTTGTGCAGCCTTAATCTGCTCAGCTGATAAATCTTTCTTAAAGAAATAATGGGCATGGTCTCCATGTGAAACTACAAAACCTTGCTCATCTTCACTTATCACTCGGTCAGCTGCAAAGCCATGATCGTGCTCTTCCTCATGATGGTTTCCATGGTTATCATGATGGTGTTCTTCTGGTTTACTGCTGTGGTTATCTGGGCTAGTTTCTGAATGTTTATTGCCGTACAAGTGATCTTGTGCGGCCTTGATTTGAGCAGGGGATAAATCTTTTTTAAAGAAGTAATGATTGTGATCTCCATGACTCATGATAAAGCCAGCTGCATCTTCGCTGATGACTCTATCAGCATCAAAGCCGTGATCATGGTCTTCACCATGATTGTGGTCATGCTCATCTTCATCATGGTCCTCATGACTTGGACTTGGTGTCACTGGTGACTTAGCTTTCAAATGATCTTGTGCTGCCTTGATTTGCTCAGGTGTCAAATCTTTCTTAAAGAAGTAATGATTGTGATCACCATGACTCATGACAAAACCTTCTGAATCTTCACTTATAATTCTATTTGCATCAAAACCATGATCGTGTTCCTCTTCTTCATGGTGAACATGTGGTAACGGATTATTTGGTGTAGAATTAGAAGGACTTTCTAAGTTTGGAGTGTTAGATTGTGCTTGATGATTGTTAAGAGATGATTTAGGGATATAGTGATAGTGGTCCCCATGTCGTACGATATAAGCATCGCCAGTATCTCTGACAATATCATTAGGGTTAAAGACATAACCATCATCTGCTGCAGAAACACCATTATTCGGTGTCAGTGACAAGGGTTGACTGAGAGCTGAACTATTGCCAGATAAATAAGCCTTTGCGGCAGCTAATTCACCCGCTGACAGATCACTCTTAGGAATATAATGGAAGTGTCCTCCGTGGGGAACGATATAAGCATCTCCTGTATCCTCAATGATATCAGAAGCGTTAAAAACATAACCGTCATCAGTTGTATAACGTCCTTGAGCTCTAGCTGCCACAACTTCCTTAGAATCATTTTTTTGGTCAGATGTATGTTCTTGTTTTTGACGCTCAATTTGCTCTTTGCTACGAATATTATCTGCATGACTAGCATCTTTTAAGTAGACATAGTACTTCCCATCCACCTTGATAATGTAGCCACCCTTAATCTCATTGATAATATCTTCATCTTTCAACTGATAGTTTGGATCTTTCATGACTAACTCTTCGCTAAAGATGGCATCATATGGTACCTTACCATTGTAAAAATGAAAATGGTCGCCGTGTGAAGTCACATATCCTTGGTCCGTAATCTTAGTAACAATCTGCTCAGCTTCTATTCCTTCCTTCTTGCTAACTTGATCAGGAGTCAAATTTTTCGTTCTTTTTTTAGACTCATTGTTTTTTTCCCATCAACATAAGATACACGATTGCTTTCTTTTTTCTCAGGTGCTTGATGTTGATTTAAAGCATAGACACACACACTTAAGGCAAGGACCACTGCAGATCCTGCTAAATATTTCTTTGTTTTATTCATAATTTCCTCATTTCAATTCTGCTGCTAGTATTGCAATATCCTCTTCTAAATTATCTAAATAAGACTTATCATTTTGTGGGTCTGCCTCTAAAGGATTGAGAGTTTTAAGACTCACACCTGTTGACTTGATAAGCGTTTCAGCTACTTTAGACGAAGCGTTGCTCTCTGTAAAAAAATAGTTTTTAACTTTATAGGTCTTAACAAATTCTTGGATTTCACTCAGTTGTCTTGGGTTTGGTTCTTGATCAGGAGAAATACCAGCAATACCAAGTTGATTTAGACCAAACCGTTTGGACAAATAAGAAAAGGCCGTATGTTGCGTTACAAATGTCTTCTGACTTGATTTTTCAAAGATTGGTTGATACTTTTAGTAAGTTCATGAGCTTTATCACTAAAACTTTGTGCGTTTTTCTGATAAGTTTCCTTGTTAGCACTGTCCTGTTCGGATAACTTGTCAGCAATAATCTGTGCTTCTTCTGCAACCTTTTCAGGATCAAGCCAGGTGTGAGGGTCATACAATGTTTTCTCATCAACACCGTTTCCGGCTTCCATATTTTCCAAGCCAGGCACACGCTCCAAGGTCATACCTTCAGACGCTTCTATGACTTTTACCTTAGATTTTTGCAAGTTCGGATCTAAACTTCCTGCCCATGACTCCAAGGTATGTGAATGATAAATAAAGACATCAGCATCATAAATAGCTGCAATATCATTTGCGGATGGTTCATAGGAATGAATACCGGAGCTAGACTGAATCATCCGAACATCATTTAAATCACCAGAAACCTCTTTAACCATGGCGTAGACTGGATAAAAACTGGTCACTATTTTCATTCCCTTGGCTTCCTTGCTTTCTTGATTGTCCTTTTTGTCCACATGCTCCTAAAACGAGAGCAAAGAAGGGCAGCATAAGCCCATAGGATACTTCTTTTTTTCATCACAACTCCTTAACTAGTGTTTAACCATTTAATTAACTAGTAAATAGTTTATCTTTTTATTTATTAAGTCAAGACTTTTTGTTGTAAAAATAAAATCATTGTTTTTAGAACTCCTTGATTCATTTTTAAGACAGCAAATTTCAGTTTTTAACAAATAAAAGGACATTATTCAATCAAAAATCGAACAATATCCTTTCGAGTACATTATAATTAATAAAAATATTTTTAAGGCTTTTACTTGTTTTAGTGTCTTAATGTCATACATCACTAATTCACCATTTTTATTGTAAAACTGAACACCTTCTGGCTGAAAAATTAGAAACTTAGGATCGATTTGTGCAATTTTTGCTAACTTTTCTATATGTTCATTTAAAGTTACTTTATCCAATCCGTAGTCTGGTAAATCATCGTCACTTTCTTCTTTGGGGTTTTCTTTATCTTCAACCTTGTTTTCTGAAGGAATTTCGTTGGTTGTACCAGTCTCATTTACGCCTGTATTATTCTTCAGTTTGCTCCTCAGTTTTATCTACACCAGTCTTATTTTTATCACTATTTTTCAGTATTGTTTGAATCAGGTTTTAATTCTTCATTATTATTCGTAAACGTCCCATTTTGGGATTCTTTTTTCTTTTATTCTTTTTTTCTATTAAGTCTTGTGCTTGTTTCCATTCTACTTCTGACAAGTCGGATTTAGTGATACTTCTCAATGAACCACCTCCCGCTCTTGGAATACTAAATGATTTGTCTTCCCATACAAAAGTTTCTTTTGCCAATACATCTTTCGGATCAAAAAAATATAACCATCTGGAGTTGCAAAACGACCTTCTGCAAGAGCTTTTCTGAACTTCTTCAGCAGAATGGATAATTTGCCAATTCTGCATTACAGCACGTTTTTTCAAGAGGAGTCACATTAGCAATAACGGAACCTGAGTCCTCGTGACCCGGCTTAGACCAAACTTCAGGACGAACCTCAGGGTGTTGCATGACATATTTAATAGTCGCAATTTGATCAGGCTCTAACCATGAGTAAGGAACAACGTGAATATGATCAATGTGTGGAATAATGAATGAACTTCCAGTATCATAAGTAGTATTTGCTGCATGCATCGGCAAACTTGAGACATCTACAGCTAATCTTGGTTTAATCCCTGTGTCTACTATATCATAGCGATAATGATCTCGATCCTTCAGCATGAGTTCTTGCTCAGAAAAAGCAATTTGAGTAAGATCAAGTTCGTCTCGAGAATAGAAGTATTCTTTTTCCGTTTTCTTTAAGAACATAACCAACTTTACCATCTTTGGTAACTTTACTAGTCACTCTTTTTGAATCAAATTTTGGTTTTTCTACGTTATTCATTTTCTCTGAAGGAATAATACTATCATTAGCTTGACCTTTTTCCTTCATCCACTTGCTAACTTCATCTAATTCAAATTGTTCTAACTCTCCAAATCCCACATAATGGAAATGATTACCATGTCTCGCTATAATGCCTGATTTATCAACTGAATAGATAGAATCTTTACTGAATACATATCCATCACTAGTATCGTATGGTTTGCCATCCAGACCCTTACCATAAGCTTTAATTGAATTTCCTAAAAACGTATGCTCAACTGTACTGTTTGTTGGCTTTTGGGCATTTACTGGCTTGTTGTTTCCATTATTTTGTCCTTTTACTGGAATAATCCGTGCAATCTTTTCTTCCAAAGCTGACATTTGACTATAAGGGATAAAATGATAGTGATCCCCATGTGGTACTGCTACCCCATTTGCTGTTCTTTTCGTGATTTGGGCAGGGTCAAAGAGCAAACCATCGGATTCCACATGACGTTGTTGGATAGGCAAAGAGTAGAGTTCTTGAAGAAGACTGTTCAAATCCTCAACTTTTCCTGGCTTATAGCTGGAAGTACTAGGTTGTCTTTGAATTGATGGCGTGTCAGTATTTAAAATGCTTGGGTGAGTTGTTGGATTAGGAACATAAGTCGGTTGAGTAACCAGCTTATAATCTTTCCCAGCTAAGAAGACCTGAGCAGCAGCTAGTTCGCTAGCTGATAAATCACTTTTTGGAATATAATGAAAGTGATTGCCATGTGGAACGATGTAAGCATCACCCGTGTCCTCAATAATATCACTAGCATTAAAAATATAACCATCATCCGTCGTATAACGTCCCTGAGTTCTTGCTACAGCGACTTCATTACTAACCTTTACTCCGCCACCATGTCCATGTTCCTGCTTCTGACGATTAATCTCATCCTTACTACGAATATTTTCGGAATGTGAAGCATCTTTGAGGTATACATAATAGCGACCATCAACCTTAATGACATAGCCACCCTTGACTTCGTTGACAATATCCTCATTTCGAAGTTGATAATTCGAATCTTTCATCAAGAGTTCTTCACTAATAATAGCGTCATAAGGAACCTTACCATTAAAGTAATGATAATGGTCTCCATGTGAAGTTACGTAGCCTTGATCGGTAATCTTAACGACTATCTGTTCTGCATTGATTCCTTCTCGCTGACTCACCTCATCTGGCGTCAAATTTTCAGTCTTAGTACTAGCCTGATTTCCATCTATATAAGCCACGATTAGACTCTTTGCCAGTCTGTACTGCTTGGTAACGCCCTAATTCATAACTTGAAAGGCTTAAGGCTAAAAGAGCTACGGAACCAAGAACATATTTTTTATTGATTTTCATCTAAACACACTTTCTATTTTCACTACTAAATATAAGATTTAGGCAACATTATAAGTTCTGTGTTATTAACCAGTTAAGTTTATAAATAGAAATATTTATAAAAACAATTTATATGTTCTAATCCTTTTTTATAGGTTCCTAGTATTGTTTAGTCAGATATATTGGATTTATAAACTTAACCATTTAATTAACCAGTAAATATTCTACCTCTTAACATTTAAGATGTCAAGTTATAAATTCACTTTTTTTCCAAAAATTTTTACCCTAAAAGAAAAAAAGCACCCTAAAAGATGCTTTCTTATAAACTACCAATGTTGATCTCAGGAAATTTTTGGAAGGAGATTCCAGAATTCTTCTAATTGTTCTTCTACTCTATTAGTATTTCGAATAGTTAGCTATATTTCTTAGAACTATCTTTTTCGAGTATATACAAACTGATAAACTTTTGTAAAACGGCTATAACTTGTACGTACTAAATAGATCCTCACACATCTCTAAGATCTATAGCTTGTGTCCCTTTTGTAATAAGTAATGAGATGGTTTTTATACAAAAATAACTTTCAAGTTCTGATCGTAAAAATTCAGCTTGAGTATCAAGCAGCTCAAGATTTCCTTCTAATTCAGGGTACAGACGATACAGCTCTTTGAATGAATCAACTGTTTTTCTTTCGTATGATAAAGGCTGCGATTAAAGTCATTAGCCCCATGCCGGAAAAATCACAATACCAAAAATATAGCTCAGGCTGTCTCGTGAATATTCACTGAGACTGAGATAAATTCTTGTATTCATATTACGAGCGACAACCGATTTAGCAGGAAGAATAGAGCTAATAAATTCATCAAGATTGATAATCTTAGTGTTCTTCGAAGTATTGACAAAATTGGTATCAGTGAGGGGTTCTAACTGTATACCTGTTAGAGTTGCAGGATTATCAGCAAGACTGTCTGTGTTCTCAAGAAGTTTATTAATTGACTCATCTTTAACTTTAGACTCAACTACAGCAAACTTTCCTTCACCTTCCTTGCTATATTGCACAATATAAACAACAGTTCCACCATCAACTTCACCGACAGGTTCTGGATAGATTCCGTAGACTGACATAGTAACTTCTTTTCCAGTATCAGTCGCATCTGCAAACCTCTCTGTAGGCTTCTTGTGCATTTGACCTAAGAATCCTGAAATAGAAGCAATCGCAAAGAATACTAGCGAAAGCATCAGTACAGAAATAAAAACCCTTATTTCTTTTTTTCTTTAAACATCATAATCTCCTTAATCTCTTATTAGAATTATACCAGACTTAAGTTTATATCTCATCTCTTATTCTAGTTTTTTCTAAGATTTTAACAAAAAGCTCGAATTTTTTCATTCGAACTTCATTTTTTATTTTTCTTGCAGCTTTTTCATCTTCTTCG
>BNJU01004459.1_pt1 | contig 19807 bp, 22 predicted proteins | sample 8539281 | NCBI WGS metagenome assembly BNJU01 (sample SAMD00202456, study PRJDB9452) | human saliva metagenome | isolation source: human saliva | place: Japan
GATGAAATGTAAACGTACCTCCTAATCCATGCTGGCTTTCGCTGTTATTTCACCACCAAGTTGATTGGCTGTTCTCAGCAATCAAAAGTCCTAATCCATGACCAATTGTTCATATTACGCGACGTTTCTACACGATAAAGTCGGTGGTTGTAAAGATCTTTTCCAAATCTTCAGAAGAACAATTTCGATCTCGTCTTCACACTGATTATCGCCTTCTTCTGTTAATTGAGCAAGTACTTCAATCAGTTCGGTGTTCTGAATATTTAAATGCATTAGTTTAACAAATTGACTAGAATACGAGGAGAGTTTGTTGTAATAACTTTGATTTTCGCAGACTCAGGTTTTACTTGAATGGTAGACATCTGCCCTCTTGTTCAATCCAGTTGAAATCACCCATCGACTCAATCACCAGTTGATCTAAAAAAGACCTCATCGACTTCTTTCATCAGCAGTATCTTGAGGTTGTGTGTTAAGAGTCAAACATCCACCCCATTTCAGCTTGTTTAGACGCTCAGTTTGCCGACCAATTGTGGTTACATAATGGAGTCGTTCCTCTTCCTTGATTACTCCATCTGAATTTTCCACAACCTGAATGGAGGTAATGGGAGTTTTAATATCGTGAGAGAGCCGCAATCATCATTCTCTTTCTTGCTCACTCTCATCAAGTGATTGCAGTAATCTGTAAATTGGGGACACATGTCATTAAAAGCCTGCCCCAGCTCTTGAAATTTAATGGGCCTTGGTTTCGATTTCGTACCAAAATTTCGGTTAGCTATACTCGGGCTTGTTTTTCAAATGTTTCAGAGAAGAAAACAGGTGACAAAAGAAAGATGCTTACTGTAGCGTCAATGAAACTAGCAATCAAGGTCATTCCAACTATAAAGCAACTTCACTTTTTCTCGATCAACATTCGTTGACTGCCTCCAGAAAACGACCAAAATCAGCAGTAGAGTCGACACTAGATACCCCACTAAAATATAACACTCTATCACCTTGCTCTTTCCATCTTATATCCCAAACCCCAGAGTTTTGATAGCAGAGCATTTGAATTTGTATATTTACTCAACTCTTGCCTCAAAGCAGGATAAGGAACATTATGTATTATATCATCCACATAGTCCTCTCTTTGCCATACTCTTCGTAAAGTTCAGTCTTTGAAAAGACTCTCTCTCAGGATTGTTGGCTAATACCCAGAAGTTCAAAGGATTTTACTGTCAATTCCAATGGTTGCTCCTCAACGTGAACCTTCCTCATGAGTCATATATGATCACCAAGTCACCAAACTCGGATTCAACTTGTTCTCCTCCAATGGCCAAGGCGACGCAAGAGTTATTTCACTCTTAAAACCAATTGCGTGGGCTAAAGGGTTTGACTATAAATCATCTGCCCCTCAAACTTAATCCATAGATCTTATCCTGTTCGTTGTCTTAGTAGCTGTAAAGAGGAAGGGTTAACCGGAGCGATATACTGAACTTCACTCGATAAAATCATAACCGTCCATATTGGCATCATGATATTCAGGATAATGAGGTCACAGATTTTTTTTCTGAAAAGTTCTAACCTCCACCATCAAGGGCGACCAAAACACGTAACCTGCCTGTATAAGATAGCGACGGAATATCTAATACCATCTCTCATCATCAACCAAACAAATTGTCTTTTTCATCTGACACTCCTTTTGAGTCAGTGTTATACTTGCTTTAGTATAACACTATTTTCTCTAATGTTTAAGTGATTTGAATCTTAATCTTCGTTTGGTTGTCAAACCCAAAAGTCCAATAATCCCTTGCCAAGGCTAGACCAAAGATATGTCCAGCTGTGGCTGTTGAGCTCCTGCATTTGGTAGCATCGCTTTATCATCTTTTTTCATCATATTACTATTGGGCTAGAAGTTGGTTGATCTACTTTCATATCTGACATATGGTGATTTACCCATCATACCCTCAGTCGTACCAGAGCCTGTTTCAGCGGCTTCTTCGTGGCCATCTGACCCTTGTTGAGGTGGTATTGTCGCCATTTCTTTTCCACGAAGCTGAATCGTTACTTGACGAGTAGCAATCAAATTGGTCAAATCAGGTTTGCCATCTTTTAGAGCCATAGACTTTAATAGTAGCTGAATATGTATGGGTTCCGTTAGTTTCAGTTGCTCAAGCAAGGCTCAACTATCTTTTTGCCAACCGGCTGCTATTCAACCACTTCGTAGAAATATTGGCCTTAGCCGCTTCAAGTGGGCACAATAGAGCAGGATTTTTAGCTGTTCCGTTGTCTGACCATGGGGCTTTTGTCTGAGGCTTTAACAAGAGGCGAGTCAACACCATCTCCACCAAAGCTTCGTATGGAATAACTGGTTGACACTGGCCAAGAAAGGTCCGGTGAACCTTGCCTATCAAGGTAGCTAGTTGGAACATCAATCATGTCTTTTGACATTGTTAACAACAGACTCCTTTAACCTGATTCGGTGGCCGCTTATCTACTCAATAGTCAAATCTTTAGTCGCTACCAGATTGTCAAGTCAGCTCTTGCTATATCTTCACACCGTACTTTTGATGGTAGCTTTACAGCTTTGAGTGCTGTTTTGTTTCAAGAGACTGCTGTCTATCTGACTTACTCGAGTACCTAACAAGTCTACTTCATAGAAGTAAAGGCCTTGCTCACTTTCTCTACTGGTGGAAGAGCGGGATTTTTAGCGATGTTATCGGACCATGTACCATTTGGATGCTTTTAAGATGAGTATAACACATCACCTGCGAAGAATCTGTATGGAATGCATTTGGTTGATGACAGAATGTGAAGAAGCTTAACTAAGTAAGTAGCTGGAACATCAACTGTGTCTTTGGTATTGTCGGCCACACCTTGAACTCAGCTGGGTAGTCGTTTCATTGCTGGGACATCCAAATCCTTAGTCGCTACAGGTTGCTCAAGTCTGCCTTGCCATCTTTTGCACCGTACAATTTTAATAGTAGCTTTATAACTTTTGGAGTGTTGCTTTGTTTCAAGAGGTCATGTACTCTATCTGATTTATCTTTGAGTGCCGGCCAAGTTCACTTCCATAAAAGTAGAGACCTGCCCAATTTTTTCTACTGGTGGAAGGGCAGATTTTGGCTGAGCCGTTGTCTGGACCATGAGCCTGTCTGAGTTTTCAAAATCAGGCGTAAGAACATACCATCACCAGCGAAGAATTTATATGGAATGACTTGTTGACTTGGCCAGAATGGCCTGAAGTTGGCTTTGTCAAGGTAGTTGCTGGAACATCTACTGTATCTTTGGTATTATCAGCCACACCTTTTGCACTTCAGCAGGAGTGGTCAAGCCGTTCGTTGAAATCCAAATCCTTAGTCGCTACGAGGTTGCTCAAATCTGTTTTGCCATCTTCGCACCATATATACACTTTGTCAGTAGCTTATAGCTTTGAGTGCTGTTTCTTGTTTTAATGTCAAGGAGCTCTTATTCGATTTTCCCTTTGGTACTCAAGCAACCACTTCATTAGAAGTAAAGGCCTTTGCCCAATTTCTTATCAGGAGAGCTGGCTTTTAGCCGAACCGTTATCTGACCATGGAGCCTTGTCGGAGGCTTTCAAGATCAAACGAGTCACTTGATGCCATCACCAGCGAAGAGTTCGTATGAACAACTTGGTTAACACCTGCTGTGAATGGGCCTGGAAGGCTCATCCAAGCAAGAAGCTGAACATCCACTGTATCTTTTGTGTTGTCGACCACATCTCTTTGAACTTCAGCTGGAGTAGCCGGCTTATTCAAGTTGATATCCAAATCTTTAGTCGCTACTAATATTATCCGGCTCTGCCATCTTTTCGCACCGTACACTTTAATAGTAGCTTTATAACTTTGAGTACCATTTTGTTTCAAGAGGTCAAGAAGCTCTTTATCTGATTTACCTTGGGTGCCAGCCAAGTCTACTTCGTAGAAGTAAAGGCCTTTCCCCAATTTCTCTACCGGTGGGAGAGCAGGATTTTTAGCCGTTCCATTGTCTGACCATGGAGCCTTATCAGAGGATTTCAAGATAAGGCGAGTCAACATACCGTCACCAGCGAAGAATTCGTATGGAATGACTTGGTTGACTCCAGCTGTAAATGGACCTGGGAAATTGGCTTTGTCAAGGTAGCTAGCTGGAACATCTACTGTGTCTTTGGTGTTATCAGCCACACCTTTTTGCACTTCAGCTGGAGCAGTCGCTGGTTGCGCTTCACTGGCGTCGCGGTCTTGTCCAGAAACTGTAGACGTAGGACCTTCCACAGGTTTAACTGCATCTTCTGTTTTTTTCTTAGAGTCGGGTTGTGCTTGCACTTCTTCTTTTGGTGCTACTACTGGCTCTTTAGCAGTTTCGTCCGCTTTTTCTGAAGAGCTTGTGGTGTCCACACTTGCTTGAGGTGTTGGAATAGACTGTTCCGAAGGAAGAGCTACATCGACTGCTTTTTTGAGAACCTCTGCTGGTAAGTCGCCCTTTTCACTCACCGAGGCGTCGTTTGGCACGACTTGAGCAGGAGTCGGATTGACGACATCAGCACGTGCAGAACTTGGTTGACCGACTAGGACAAAGAAGCCACTAGCCACAACAACTGAAGCAACACCAACACTGAGGTGGCGAATAGACCAACGAGTATATCTCTGATTTGGATTGAATTTCATAGGATTCTCCTTAGAGTTTTCTTTTTTTTGATGACTCTAGTATAATCTCCTAAAATTAAAAAGGATTAAGAAAAAAAGTTAAAATTTTTCTTAAATCCTTCTTATAAAATACTTATATTGACTCAATAGTCACTAGAAAAAAGAATGGTCATTTCTCTTTTAATCATTGAGGTGTGCTAGATTATCCAAATATTGGTTATTGATTACTGCCATCATATAGCCATCAGCTTTCAATTGATCATCTGGACCAAACTGAACATCTAGAGGAGCATTTTCATAGTCACGAAAACCAAGAATATTGAGATTGTATTGTCCTCGAAGATCAAGTTCACTTAGACTCTTACCTGCCCACGACTGTGGAATTTTCATCTCGACTATCGAGACATTTTTATCCAACTGAAAAACATCAACGCTGTTATTAAATAAAATAGTCTGCGCCAACGAACGACCCATCTCATATTCTGGTGAAATGACTGAATCCGCGCCAATTTTTTCAAGGACTTTTTTTGCTGTATGGCTTTTAACCTTAGCAATAACAGTTGGTACTCCTAGACTCTTGCAATGCATGACTGCAAGCACACTAGATTCTAAATTTTCCCCAGTTGCCACCACAACTGTATCGCAGGTATCAATTCCTGCTGAGAGCAAGAGCTCTTCATCGGTAATATCTCCAACCACTCCACGTACCAAGACTGGTTCGAACTGATTGATTCGCTCCTCATGGTCGTCAATGGCGATAATATTTATATCATGCTGAGCGAGAGCGGTAAGTACACTACTCCCAAAAATACCTAAACCTAAAATTCCAATTGTCCGATCTGACATAGTTTATCCTTTCTTATCCTATGGTAATATCTGCTTTCATATAGTGGATCATATCTTTCTTATCTGGTTGATACTCAGCCAAACTAACTAATAGCGTCAGTGGTCCAATTCGACCTATAAACATCAATAGCATGACAATGCTAAGAGCTAATCTGCCTAACTCTGGTGTCAAATTTGCCGTCACTCCGACCGTAGCAAGGGCAGAAATTGTTTCAAACATGATGTAGATAAAGCGCGGATTTCCTTCTGCGGTTACCCCTAACAGGATCAAGCCCAGCAAGAAAGTTAGCAAGAAGATAATAAAGACACTGAATGATTTTTGGACTGTCCGAGGTAAAATTGTTCTCCGAGCTACATTGGCATGGGGTAATCCTAAAAGTTCACTGCGTGCAAAGACCAATAATACAAAGAAGGTTGTGATTTTAAGCCCGCCGGCTGTTCCACCAGGCGCCCCACCGAGAAACATTTGTAAGATATAAATCAGCAAAAGTAACAGGCCGAGCCTGGGTGTAATCAATAGAAGCAAAAACCTGCCGTTCTCATGCTAACTGTTTGGAAAAAAACTGACTAGCAATTTATCAGGGATGCTGAGATTGCCAATCGTTCCCGGATTGTTCCACTCTATCAAAAGGGTTGAAACTGTTCCAGTAAATAAAATTCCAGCTGTCAAGAAGAGAACCAACTTGGTATGGAAGCGAAGCCGACGTTTTTTCTTGCTCAACTGCGTGGCCAGGTCAAACCAAACCATAAACCCTAGACCACCTGTGATGATCAAAGCAGCAAGCACTAGATTAATCAAAGGATCAGTTTGAAAAGCTACTAAACTTGTACTTCCAAAATTATCAAAACCAGCATTACAGAATGCTGAAATAGCTACGAAAATAGAGGTGAAAATTCCTCGGCCCCAACCAAATTCCGGAACAAAACGAAAACTTAACAGGAAGGCTCCGAGTCCTTCAACGATAAAAGTCGTCAAGAAAATCGAACGTATGAAAACCATTAAAGACTGAGTTTCTCCATAACTAAAGCTCTCCAGAATTGTTTCACGGCTACGAAGACTGAGCTTTTGCTTACTTTGAATATAAAAGACCCCTATAAAGGTCATGAGACCCAAACCACCAATCTGGATCAAAAACATACAGATTAACTGACCCCAGATGTTATATGTAGTGGCTACTGGTTGAGTAAAGAGTCCTGTCACACAGACCATGGATACTGCTGTAAAGAGATGGTCGAAATAGGTCGCTTGGGAGCTTGTTGCTTGCACAAATGGCAGACTCAAAAGAAGAGAGCCTGCGAAAATAACCAAAGCAAAACTTAAAAAAATTCGACGAGCAGGTGATAAACGCCCCAAGGTCGTGTTTATTTTTTCCAAAAATGATTTGAATAACATAGTTACATTGTACCATAAAACAGTTAAAGCAGTCACATATGACTAACGATTTCAAGACAGAGTTCTAAGGCCTTGTCAAAAGCTTCTGAACCCCAATCGCGACTGTCGTAGTTATCTAGATCTGCTAAGGAATCTGCGGTAAAGAGCAGCTCTCCCCAGACAACCCCACGTAGTTGGGCAACTGCTGCAAGAGCTGCACACTCCATCTCCACAACTGCACAGCCTTCTTCCTTACGATAGGCAACTTTTTCAGCTGTTTCTCGGTAAAAACCATCTGTCGACCAAGTCATAACCTCTTCATAAGGAATGCCTAGTTGTTCCAAGACTTGCTCGATAGCAGAAATCGCTTCTACATGTACATCCATATAACGAGAAGGTGACGCATAGTGGTAACTAGCCCCTTCATCACGCAGGGCTCGGACTGGAACTAGAAAGGCATTTTCTTCTATATTCGTTAACACGCCACAAGTGCCTGTAGAGATGATTTTCTCCACACCATAGCCAATCAACCAATCCATAAACTGGGCTGCAGGAGCAGAACCAACAGGAGCTTGGGCTAGACAAACTTTTTCGCCTTTGTAGTCCATGACATAAACAGGATAAGTTTTAGTGGCAGAAACAAACTCCCCTACGCAATCTGCTTCTACTTCCTGAGCATAGCGGTCAATCTCTTCTTCCAAAAATGCATAGATGCACTTCTTTGGTAACTGTAAATCCAAGCCTTCGTGATTTGGCATGATAACTGCTTGAGGATTATCATCAAACTCTAAAATAGGAATAGCATGTTTTTGAATCATAGAGCACCTCCTCTAAATTTGTACTATTATAACAAAAGCTAAACGAAAGTCAAGATGAGAGAAAAACTTATCTTAAGTAGGAGACACTAATTAAATGCTATTTTCCCTAATGGTAAAATTGCTATATCTTAGGAATTATTTTATAATAGATTGAATTTAAAAAAGGAGAAATCTTATGAAATTCTATTCATACGACTATGTTCTAAGCCAAATCAGTCAACAGGATTGGGTCATGATTATTGTGTCGACGCTCTTAGTGATTGTGACTGGATTCTTTGCATTTAAGGCTTTCAAAGATAAAAGAGGGAGTAAGTTCCGTGAATTATCGCTCATTTCTATTTTGACGTTAATTGCTTTTGTATTGATTAGCATTACGAATCTTCAAAACAACCAATCCAATGATAATCAATTTCGTAGTTCCTTGCACTTCATCGAAATTGTATCAAAAGAGTTAGGTGTTGATAAGAAAAATGTTTATGTCAACACATCAGCAGTGACTGATGGGGCGATTATTAAGGTTGGCAACAATTTTTATCGTGCCATTAGCGGGACTGACCAAGATAGCTATTTATTAGAAAAAATGGAACTCTATAAATCAGATGTGGAACTCGTGGAGGTTGAAAAATGATAAGCTTTTTTGCTACGATTGCAATTAAATTAGCCTTGGGGCTACTTTCTCTTGTTTTTGTTATTAACGTAACAGGTAAAGGAAATTTAGCACCAAGTTCTGCAGTAGATCAAATCCAGAACTTTGTTCTCGGGGGTATTATCGGTGGGGTTATCTACAATAGTTCTATCACCATCATCCAATACATTGTTATCCTCATCATCTGGACTATTCTCATCCTGCTCCTTAAATGGTTGAATACCAATATTTCCTTTTTCAAACACTTAATTGACGGGAAGCCAACTATTATCATTAAAAATGGTAAGTTAGATCCTGAAGCCTGTCGCTCAAAAGGTCTAGCTGCTGCAGATGTTGCTCTTAAATTGCGCGCTCAAGGAATTTTTCCAATTGAAGGATGTCAAGAGAGCTGTGATTGAGCAAAACGGACAACTAATTGTCGTAAGAATGGGTGACGAAAATCCTAAGTACCCAGTCATCACAGACGGTGTTGTCCAAGTTGAAATCCTAGAAACCATTGGCAAAACTGAAGAGTGGTTAATGGATGAGTTAAAACAAGAAGGTTTTGAAGAAGTCTCTAATATATTTATCGCTGAATATGATAAAAGGCCAGTTGAATGTTGTAACCTATTAAAAAAAATAAACTGATGCTTTTTCGTATCAGTTTTTTGCTTTTAGCATAAAAGGGTATATACTTAAATTAGTATCTGATGTAATTTAGATAATACAAAAAATTAACGGAGGTATACCCCATGTCAATCGAAGAAAAATTCAACCAAACTAAAGGTTCTGTTAAAGAAGGTTTTGGTAAACTAACTGGCGATACAAAAACTCAAGCAGAAGGAGCTGCAGAAAAGGTAGCTTCAAAAGCTAAAGAAGTTGTCGAAGATGCTAAAGAAGCTGTCGAAGGTGCAGTATCTGGCGTAAAAAACATCTTTAAAAAAGACGGAGAATAATTCTTTTTCGTCCTAATAACATAAGAAAATCTCCCTTCTCTTTCGAGAAAGGAGATTTTCTTTTATGGTCGTCCACCAGGGCCACCATTCCCTTGAGGTCCACCTCCACCAGGCATCGAATTGACAATCTCAGTTTGTTTTTCACCATTGAAATAGATGTCTCCGCCTGTGTAAGTCGCTGTTCCATCAAAGTCAAAACCAGTTTGACCAGTCATTTTGATGGTTCCTCCCGTAACAGTAATGTTACCATTTGAGTCAATTGGATCCGTGTCCCCTTGACCAACTTCAACCGTCAAATTCCCACCATTCATAGCAAAGAAGATTTCACTTTGTTGGGCGTTTTTGTTGGCTGCATTGACACCATCATCTGTTGAGTATATGGTGATGTCTCCACCGTTGATAGTGATTGACTTACCTTCAAGCCCTTCTGTAGAATTCTTAACGGTATAGGTACCACTATCAATAACCAAATCACCTGATGCGTGGATACCATCGTCCCCTGCAGTAACAGTGATGGTATTATCAGAGAGATACATGGTTCCTACAGATGTGTCCTCATCATTGTCGACCTTAACTCCGTCTTCCTTGGCATCGATAGTCATGGTTGTGCCAGTAATATTGAGTTCATCATTGACATTAAAAGCATCTCCGACTGCTGTGATGTTGTAGGTCCCGCCTGTGATGTGAAGTGTATCGTTGGCCTTAATACCATTGTTTTTCTTACCATCTACATTGAGAGTTCCCTTACCGTTGATGGTCAAGTCCACTTTAGAGAAGAGGGCCGCGTCAGCTTTTTCATCACTATTAGAAGCAGAATCTGAGAGGCTATTGGTTGTTCCATCTGCTAGAGTTAGGTAAACATGACCAGCTGATGTTGCAGAAATAGCAGCATTGGTATTGGTCATGGTCACACCGTTTAGAACAATATGTACATCATCAGAATTTCCAGCTTCGATCTTGATTTGAACACCGTCAGACTGACCAGATATGACATAGGTTCCTGACTTAGAAATTGTAACGGTAGATCCTGATACAGCAATTCCATCACCTGATACCGTCGCTGTTGACCCAGACAATGTTACAGTTGTGGCTGCCTTTTCATCATAGGAAGTATCATAGTCCTTGTCTGTGAAATAGTTAGTTTTCTTAGCATCTGTAGTGGATGTAGTTGTTGCAGCACTATTACTTGTGCTTGTAGATGACTGGGTACAAGCTGTCACCAGTGCTAGAGTTGCTATACTCGTTAATAAGAATGTCCATTTTTTTGCTTTCATACTCATTTCCTCGTCTTTCATTTTACATGCTCTTAGTCTACGTGACTTTCCTAAAATAAGCCTAAACTTTTTTTCTGAAAGTTTTCTTAAGTTTAGTTTCAATTAAGTTAAATTTAACAAAAATTTTAGATAAACTCTTTAAAATCCTAGACAAACAAGCTCGTCCTTGTTTAAAAAAATAGTATAAGCTAAGATTAGAGGAGAAGAACTTATGAAACCAATCGAAACAACTTTTAAACGGATTGAAACCAAATATGTTGTCTCCAAAGAAATATTAGACAAACTGATTCAAGATTTAAAGGAATATTTAGTAGAAGACGACTATCCAATTTCAACAATATCAAATATCTACTTTGATACAGAAGACTTTTGATATTCTCCAAGATGAGCATCTTGGCGACAAACGAAAAGAAAAAGGTACGGATGCGGACCTATCTCAGCCAACCTAAAATAGATAGTCAAGTTTTTTTAGAAATCAAAACTAAGGACCAAGAAGGATTGGTCGCAAGTACCGACTGCTCTCAACTCCTAGTTCCATCATCAATTTCATAACCAAAGGTCACTTGGATGCTAGCATTACTGATACAGTCGTCATTGAAACAGTGAAAAAACTTCAGCATGATTACAAATTCGCTATCAAGCCTCGTATGTACATCTACTACGATCGTTATTCATTAAAAGAAAAAAAATACATCGAGGGCTACGACTATAATAAAATTCGTATCACCATTGACCAAAATCTAATCTATAGAGATGAAAATGTCAGTCTCTTCGCAGGAAATAAAGGGGCTCCTCTATTGGATGACAATACTGTGATTATGGAGATTAAAGCTCCTGGAAACAAACCTCAGTGGTTACAAGACATTCTAAAGAAGTATGGTTTGATGGAGCACAAATTTTCAAAATACAGTTGTGCTTACCACAAATCTCAAGGGCTTCCTTATGCACCACGTCCCAGTATAGAAAGCGCAGGTACCGCTTATGCTTAATCTATTTAATTCCATTTTCAACAACGCCACTGCAAGTGCAGATCCCTTCCAACTACTGCTGGCACTTCTAGTCAGTCTGGTCCTCGGTTTGGCACTTACTTGGACCTACAAATATCGGACCCTCTACACCAGAGAATTTGCTATCAGCTTGACTCTGCTTCCCTGCCTTATGACCTTGGTTATTTTTCTGGTCAATGGGAGCTTGGGTACGTCAATTGCTGTAGCCGGAACCTTTAGTTTGATTCGTTTCCGTTCAGCAACGAGTGGATCACGAGAACTGGTTGCCATATTCCTTGCCATGATTATCGGTTTGGCTTGCGGAACAGGCTACCTCTTCTTGGCTATTCTCTTTACACTCTTTATCTTGGGCGTTTGGTTCCTTTTGGAAAATCAACAGATCAAAACTGACAATCAACGCCGTAGACTTTTGACAATTACAGTAGCCAATCAAGACAAGGTACAGGAAGCTATACAATCATCTCTTAACCAATTCTGCTCAGAAGTTGACATGATTACAATTAATAGCACTAACGCAGGTGATAATCTAACAATCGTCTATGAAGTCGAGCTAAAATCTGATACCGATGACTTCCAAGTCGCTAGCTATCTTACACGCAACATTGCTGAATGCGATGTGGCTCTCACTAAAAAAGCTAAAAAGAGAAAAAATCTCTAGCAAAAAAGAACAGCATTTCGCTGTTCTTTTAATTTTCTTTGACTGGAATTTCTTTGATAACCCGTGCTGGATTTCCTGCTAATAAGACATTGTCACCAAAAGATTTAGTAATGACAGCACCCGCTCCTGCAACAACGTTATCACCTAGTGTAACACCTGGAAGGACAATAACCCCACCACCTGCCCAGAAGTTCTTGCCGATTGTAATTGGTTCCCCAAATTCTAAACCTGAATTTCGTTCATCTGGATCCAGTGGATGAAGGGGTGTTAAAAATTGGCAGTTAGGACCAATCATAGCATTGTCGCCAATGGTAATGGGACAAACATCTAGCATGGTCAGATTCCAATTGGAATAGAAATTTTCTCCCAAATGAATATTGACACCATAATCCACTACCAAACGAGTATTGACATAGAGATTTTCACCAGTCGAACCAAACCATCCTTTGATGATTTCCATACCTTTTATTGGATTGACTTCTTCATTAAAGGAAGCTTGCTTTTGTCTTGCTGTTTGTGCTAGAGCACGAAGTTCTGGATCGAACGGGTGATAGGGTTCTCCCGCAATCATTTTTTGGTATTCACTTTTCATATCTTGATATCCTTGTTTATTTTACAAGATTGTAGCATAGTTCTATCCTTAAAACAAGCAGCAAAGAGATAAAAAAACTAGTACATCTTTGGATGTACTAGTTTTTAATTAGAAAGGTGACTTTCTCACTACTTTACAGAGTTGATTAGTCTTCTTTCTTTTTACGGGCAATAAGTCCAAATCCACTCAAGACACCTACTAAACCAAGAGCAGCAAGGCTAGCATTACCCTTAGTACCTGTGTTTGGCAATTGAGGAGTATTTTCCTTAGCTGGAGCCGGTTTAACTGGAGCTTCTGGTTGTTCTGGAGTTACAACCTTCTTGTAGATGTGTTGGATGTTACCATTTGCATCTACAACAGTCTTCACAAACTCATATCCTGGAATATCTTTCTTAGGTTGTTCTCCGTCCTCAGTTGGATATCCTGGAATTGGGTTTCCATTCTCGTCAACATGAGTTGTTGTAATCTTTCGTAGACGTGTACTGTATCACCGTTTGGCAACTTCTTAGTTTCAACGAAGCGGTAACCTGGAATTTCAGCTTTTGGTTGTTCTCCATCTACTGTTGGGTAACCTGGGATAGGATTTCCATCTTTGTCTACAAATGTAGTAACTGGCGTTACTGTTGGTGTGTATGTTGCAGAAGCTTTTGTTCCGTTCATATCTTCACGAACAACTGTAACTGATGGAGCTGTTCCTGTAAATTCAGGTTCTGGTTTGAAGGTTACTGTTCCGTCTGGTGCTACTGTGTAAGTACCAACACCTGGAATAGTCTTAGTTGTTGAACCATCTTCAAATGTTGCTGGAACGTCATTATTCATTGGAACACGGCTATCGCCTTCCTTGAATGTTGGTTTACCAGACTGTTCTTTACCTTTTGGTCCAATAGTTGTAGCTGGCTCAGCAGTTGGGGTTACTGGTGTTACAGTTGGTGTGTACTTAGCGGTTACTGGTGTACCATTCTTATCTACACGTTTAACAGTCACGCCTGTTCCTGTTCCTGTAAATGATTTTTCTGGTACGAATGTTACAGTTCCATCTGGCGCTACTGTGTGTAAGTTCCTTCTCCTGGAATGGTCTTCGTAGTTGAACCATCTTCAAAGGTTGCTGGCACATCATCATCCATTGGGATTGCAGGGTTACCAGGTGTGAAGCTTGGTGTACCTGTTTGTATTTTACCTTGGATATCTGTAGATGTTGCAGGTTCAGCAGTTGGTTTGATAGGTGTAACAGTTGGTGTGTACTTAGCGGTTACTGGTGTACCGTTCTTATCTACACGTTTAACAGTCACGCCTGTTCCTGTTCCTGTGAATGATTTTTCTGGTACGAAGGTTACCGTTCCATCTGGTGCTACTGTGTATGTTCCTTCACCTGGGATTACTTTAGTTGTTGAACCATCTTCAAATGTTGCTGGAACATCATCATCCATTGGTACACTTGGATCACCTTCTGTAAACTTAGGTTTGCCTGTTTGTGTTTGACCTTGAATATCTGTTGATGTTACTGGTTCAGCTGTTGGTGTTACTGGAGTCACAGTTGGTGTGTACTTAGCTGTTACTGGTGTACCATTCTTATCTACACGTTTAACAGTCATGCCTGTTCCTGTTCCTGTGAATGATTTTTCTGGTACAAATGTAACTGTTCCGTCTGGTGCTACTGTGTATGTTCCTTCACCTGGGATAGTCTTAGTTGTTGAACCATCTTCAAATGTTGCTGGAACATCGTCATCCATTGGTACACTTGGATTACCTTCTGTAAACTTAGGTTTACCTGTTTGTGTCTTACCTTGGATATCTGTTGATGTAACATCTTCACCTGTTGGAACTACTGGAGTAATCTTAGGTGTGTAAGTTGTTTCTACAGCAGTACCGTTAGCATCTTTAGCTTGAACCTTAACTGGAACAACATCACCTGAGTATGACTTGTCAGTTGGTGTGAATGTTACAACACCTGTTTCCTTATCAACTGTGAAAGTACCAATTTCTTTACCTTCTGGTGATTTAGCAACTACTGATGTAGCTGGTTTGCCATTATCGTCAAGAAGAGTAATCGTATCCTTGTCGATTGGTGCTACTGGGTCACCTTCTGTGAATGTAACAGTACCAGTTTGAACCACACCTTGAGGTGCAACAGATTCAGCTGGAGTTGCTGTTGGTGTTACAGGTGTCACGGTTGGTGTGTACTTAGCGGTTGCTGGTGTACCATTCTTATCTACGTTTAACAGTCACGCCTGTTCCTGTTCCTGTGAATGATTTTTTTCTGGTACGAAGGTTACAGTTCCGTCTGGTGCTACTGTGTAGGTTCCTTCTCCTGGGATAGTCTTAGTTGTTGAACCATCTTCGAATGTTGCAGGAACATCATCATCCATTGGTACGTTTGAGTTACCTGGTGTGAATGTTGGTTTACCTGATTGTGTTTGACCTTGTTTATCAGTTGAAGTAGCATCTTCAGCTGTTGGTGTTACTGGTGTTACTGTTGGTGTGTACTTAGCTGTTACTGGTGTACCATTCTTATCTACACGTTTAACAGTCACGCCTGTTCCTGTGCCTGTGAATGATTTTTCTGGTACGAAGGTTACAGTTCCGTCTGGTGCTACTGTGTATGTACCAACACCTTCAACAGTCTTAGTTGTTGAGCCATCGTCAAATGTCGCTGGAACATCATCGTTCATTGGTACACTTGGATCACCTTCTGTAAACTTAGGTTTACCTGTTTGTGTCTTACCTTGGATATCTGTTGATGTAACATCTTCACCTGTTGGAACTACTGGAGTAATCTTAGGTGTGTAAGTTGTTTCTACAGCAGTACCGTTAGCATCTTTAGCTTGAACCTTAACTGGAACAACATCACCTGAGTATGACTTGTCAGTTGGTGTGAATGTTACAACACCTGTTTCCTTATCAACTGTGAAAGTACCAATTTCTTTACCTTCTGGTGATTTAGCAACTACTGATGTAGCTGGTTTGCCATTATCGTCAAGAAGAGTAATCGTATCCTTGTCGATTGGTGCTACTGGGTCACCTTCTGTGAATGTAACAGTACCAGTTTGAACCACACCTTGAGGTGCAACAGATTCAGCTGGAGTTGCTGTTGGTGTTACAGGTGTCACGGTTGGTGTGTACTTAGCGGTTGCTGGTGTACCATTCTTATCTACACGTTTAACAGTCACGCCTGTTCCTGTTCCTGTGAATGATTTTTCTGGTACGAAGGTTACAGTTCCGTCTGGTGCTACTGTGTAGGTTCCTTCTCCTGGGATAGTCTTAGTTGTTGAACCATCTTCGAATGTTGCAGGAACATCATCATCCATTGGTACGTTTGAGTTACCTGGTGTGAATGTTGGTTTACCTGATTGTGTTTGACCTTGTTTATCAGTTGAAGTAGCATCTTCAGCTGTTGGTGTTACTGGTGTTACTGTTGGTGTGTACTTAGCTGTTACTGGTGTACCATTCTTATCTACACGTTTAACAGTCATGCCTGTTCCTGTTCCTGTGAATGATTTTTCTGGTACAAATGTAACTGTTCCGTCTGGTGCTACTGTGTATGTTCCTTCACCTGGGATAGTCTTAGTTGTTGAACCATCTTCAAATGTTGCTGGAACATCGTCATCCATTGGTACACTTGGATTACCTTCTGTAAACTTAGGTTTACCTGTTTGTGTCTTACCTTGGATATCTGTAGTTTCAACTGGTGTTGCAGTTGGTGTTACTGGGGTAACTGTTGGTGTGTAGGTTGCTGAAGCTTTTGTTCCGTTCTTATCTTCGCGGACAACTGTCACAGCTGGTGCAGTTCCGACAAATGATTTCTCTGGTACAAATGTAACAGTACCGTCTGCTGCTACTGTGTAAGTACCAACACCTTCAACGGTCTTAGTTGTTGAGCCATCGTCAAATGTCGCTGGAACATCATCGTTCATTGGCACACGGCTATCGCCTTCAGTAAATACAGGTTTACCAGTTTGTGTAGCACCTTGGATATCTGTAGTTTCAACTGGTGTTGCAGTTGGTGTTACTGGGGTAACTGTTGGTGTGTAGGTTGCTGAAGCTTTTGTTCCGTTCTTATCTTCGCGGACAACTGTCACAGCTGGTGCAGTTCCGACAAATGATTTCTCTGGTACAAATGTAACAGTACCATCTGCTGCTACTGTGTAAGTACCAACACCTTCAACAGTCTTAGTTGTTGAGCCATCGTCAAATGTCGCTGGAACAGCTTCGTTGATTGGAACAGTTTTTTCTACTCCATCAACAGTCACAGTTCCACCCTTGAATTCAGGCTTACCTTTTTGAGTTGCGCCTTGGATGTCTGTTGTTTCTGCTGGTGTCGCTGTTGGTGTTACTGGAACAATCTCAGGTGTGTAAGTTGTACCCACCTTGATTCCGTTTGAGCTTTCAGCTTGAACCTTAACAGGGGTTACTTTACCTGTATAAGACTTATCAGTTGGTGTGAATGTTACAGCACCAGTTGCTGGGTCGATCGTGAATGTACCGATTGGTGTTGTTCCATCTTCAGCATAAGCTGGTGTGCTTGAAACTTCGCTACCATCTTTATCTAGCAATGTGTAGCTATTGTCTTTAATGGTAATAGCTTTATCTTCACCATTTACTTGAACAGTTGTTCCTGCAAAGGTTGGTGTACCGGTTTGAGTCGCACCTTGGATATCTTTGAAGTTGCAGGGCTTGCAGTTGGAACTGCTGGCACAACCGTTGGTGTGTAGGTCGCATCTGAAGTAATGGTTGCAGTCTTACCATTAGCATTTGTAATAGTTGCAGTTGCTTGAACCTTAACGCCTTTAGCTTTTCCGACAAAGTCTGGTTCTGGAGTGAAGGTTACTGCTCCTGTAGTAGGATCGATTGAGTAAGTTCCTTCTCCTGGAACAGTCACAGTAGTTTCATCAGTAGGTTGACCAGTTGCTGGATCTACCAATTTCTTACTTGTGATTTTCGCAGTCTTATCGTTGCTCAACTCAAATGTAGGAGTTTGAGTTTGTGGAACGTTTTGGATATCCTCAGAAACTTTGTCTGTTGGAGTGATTGTAATTGGAGTTACAGTTGGAGTGTACTTAGCCGTAGCTGTCTTAATGTACTCCTCTTGAACCTTACCATTTTTGTTTCGACCAACTGGTGCTGACAATGTAACTTCAATGCCTTTAGCTGTTCCGACAAAGCTTGGTTCTGGAGTGAAGGTTACTTCACCTGTTGAAGGGTTGATCGTGTATGTTCCTTCTCCAGCTACTGTTACAGACGTCTCATCAGTAGTACGACCAGTTGCTGGGTCTACCAACTTAGCAGGATATTCTGCGCTTGGAGTGACCGCAATCTTATCACCATTTAAGTTAGTGGCAGTTGTGTTAAAGGTTGGTGTTTCTTTTTGAGTTGCACCTTGAATATCAGTCGATGTCTTGTCAACCCCTTCGATTTCAATCGGAGTGACTGTTGGAACGTATTGACCATCCATAGTATTCAACTGACCATTAATGTTTGGTTCTTTGTCTGGGAATTTTGATGACCAACCCGTATCGTAACCATTGTTATCTACACGACGGATAGAGATACCATCTGCAGTTCCTAGGAAGTTATCTTCTGGGATAAACTCAACGTCTACGTCTTTACCGTTGGCAGTGATCTTGTATTTACCTTGACCTGGAACGACATAGTAACCATCTGCATCAAGAGTTGCACGGTTACCATCTTTATCAACGATGTATGGTTCTACAGTTTCGTCGATGACTGCCTGAGAGTTACGTTGATACTTGTGCTCTCCACGTGCTGTAAAGGTTACTGTTGCTGTTTGTTTAGTAGCTTGAGGACCAGAAGTTTCCTTGAATTCCCCTTTAGGTGGGTGGGTGATTTGAGTCTTGAAGTCTTCTACTTCCCCTGAAAAGGCCATACCCGTTGGGCTTTCAATCTCAGTAGCTTTCTTAGCAATACGGACACGAGCACCTAGTTCGTTAACGCTAGGGTCGATATAAGTCTTGCTGTTTGCAAAGGTCAACTCTACTGTACCATCTTGGGTCACTTTTGCAAGATTAGAGCGTTCATCCTCATCGAATTTACCGTTTTGGTTAAAGTCTACCCAACCATAGATATAAGCTTCTGAAGCTCCATCTAAATGGGCTTGAACTGACAGCTTGTAGTTACCTGGGCGTGTACGGTCCATCTTGATCATCTCATTGGTTGTCCCTTTGAGTTCATCCGGAAGCAATTGGTCAATTCCTTCATCGGCTGTTGTTGCCTTATCATCACCGAACCAGTCAAGAACAGTGTTTTCATCCATATCAGGACTCACGTTACCAAGATACGGTTGATTTACTTTAGCTCCAGTAACACCGTCAACAGTTGCAATGGTATGGACTGCCTTGCCGTATGACTCAGGAGCATCACCTTCATCAAGTGGGAAGAATCCTAGCATGGCTGACTGTTTACCAGCTGAAGCGATATAAAGTCCCACTTCAGAGGCACCACGTGTCATCACGAGTGGAACAGTATAATTACCTGCAGAAATGTTTGGTCCAAAGACACCAGTCCCAAGACCACCAGTTACTTGGTCAGGGTTTCCAAAATACTTCCATGCTACTGGTTTCTTATCTGGTCCAGCTACAGGAGAATTATCTCGAAGTTGTCTTAGGTTAATGTTATTATATTTAGGTTTAGAACCAAAAAGATTCTCTGTATCTTGTGGTTCATAAGGAACAGAGGTGGCTGGTCTGGTAGACTTTTTCCATTCTCCAAGGTGCTGCCAACCTTGTCCGTTGGTAGTGAACATAACAAATTCACCAGGGTTAGCAGACTCACCATCAGCCATAACAATAGCTGGCTTAACTTTCTTTCCACGGAAGGTTGCAGAGATTTCAAACTGAACTCCAATATTTCCACCATTCATAGCTGAACCCATGGTAGTCCTCTTGGCTTTCGTATCAACGTTTTCAAATTTAATTTCAGTCCAACGGTTTTGAGCATCAGCGACAACGTCGGCTTCTTTGCCATCGGTAAAAGCTTTTTGAGCCCCTTTTGAAGTAACACCCTTTACATATCCATTTTTGCAT
>BNJU01004269.1_pt1 | contig 19794 bp, 16 predicted proteins | sample 8539281 | NCBI WGS metagenome assembly BNJU01 (sample SAMD00202456, study PRJDB9452) | human saliva metagenome | isolation source: human saliva | place: Japan
TTGTGTAAACCTCTAAATAATATATGGTAAAAATAACTATATAATATTTGGAGGTTTTTGTTATAGTTAAAAAAAGAAATCTTTTCTGTTTAAAAATATAGTTATAGAAATATTTAATAGTCTGAACAGAAAAAAAGTGAAAGTTGCTTATAAATAGAGAGTTTAAAAGCAAGGTGTGAAATGAATTATTTCCACACCTTGTTGTTTTAAGTTCTAAAAATTTTATTGATTTTTTTACAATTCATGTTGTATAATTATATATAAAAAGGGGTGTTAATTTTAAATAAGAACCTTATAGAGAGGAAAAAAATAATGAATAATATTGTAACTTTTGATAAAAATGATATCGTTATTCAAGGTGAAATGAAAGAAAGAGAAGAAAAAATTAAATATCTTAGTGAATCTGAAACAAAAAGAGTAATTGAAAATGCAAGATTTTGCTATAAAGTAGTTTTCAGTTTATTATATGAACTTGGAGCAAGAATCAATGAAGTAGTATCGCTTAAGTATTCAGATATTCAAAAAATAAATTATAAAGGTAAAAAAATTTGATTATAATGAAAGTAAATAATTCAAAACAGAAATTTAAAGACTACAAAGAAATTGTAATTTCACCAGAACTTTACAGTTTATTATTAGAACAACAGTTAAAACTTGGTTTAAATACAAATGATTATATTGCAAGAAATGCTAGAAATGGTAGAGCAGACGAAAAACATACAAACCGTTATCTTAAAAGGTTATTTGACAAGTTAGGAATTGACAAAAAATTTGCACACACTCATGTGTTTAGGCATAGCCGTGCAGTTCATCTATTAAATGCTGGACTGTCATTAGCTGAACTAAAAAAAGTCTTAGGGCATAAAAGTATTAATAATACGCTTATTTATGCAAATTTAAGTTATAATGATATAAACAATAAATTAATAGAGTTAGACAGTATTTTAAAATAGAGGTGACGTAAGATGAAAAAAATAACAATTTGTAACAATAAAGGTGGAGTTGGGAAAACTACTACAGTATTTAATTTAGTATGGTTTTTTGCAGAAAAAGGATTGAGAACGTTAGCGATTGATACAGATCCGCAAACAAAAATTTAACAGATAATTTTTGGTGTAAATATAGAAGGATATGAGGGGCTTGGAGACTATCTTTTAGAACGTAACAATAAATTTGAACCAGTTAAAATAAATAAAAATTTACATTTATTAATTGGTGGAGAAAAGATTGAACAAGATATGATAGATATTAAAAATACAGGTCCACTATATTATACATTACTAGATAATTTTTTGAAGAAAATCGAACAAGATTATGATATTGTTATAATTGATACAGCACCAAGTTTTAATACATATACAGCATCAGCTGTGTATACAGGAGAAATTTATATCCCTATGATTCCAGGATCAAATGAATTTAAAGCACTAAATTCAACAATTAAATTTGCAAGTGATTTTGGGAAAAAAATTACAGGGATCATTTTAACACGTACAGAAACGAACACAGCAATTACTCAATATTCAAATACTTTATTAGAAGAAAATTATAAAGAATATTTTTTAAATACCAAAATTAGAAAAACTGTTATGATAGGTGAAGCTATCATGATGCATAAATCTATTTATGATTATGCTAAAAAATCAAAATGTGCTTATGATTATAGAACTTTAGGAGAGGAAATTATGAAAAGGGAAGGATTAGTATGAAAAAGTTAGAAATGCTAAAAAAATCAATAAATCTTGAAGAAAATAATAATTTCCAAAAAAACGATATTGCCAAAAGAGAAACTATAAATAATATTAATTATGATGAATTTGATGTAACCGAAGAGGAAAAAAAATAAATTGATAGATTGTGAGCAAAATATAAAATTTCATACAGAGAAAATCGCAGTACATATAGAAAAAAATTTAGTAAAAGCTCTTTTATGAAGCAAATCAAGTTCTTGCAAATCATAATAAAAAAATGAAGGTCTTTGGAGAAAATGGTTAGAAAATGTAGGAATAAAAAAAGATAAGGCGAATATGGTTATACGAAAATATAAACTTTTTTTACAATCAAAAGATATCGGGAATGAGAATATACAAATCCTTGAGTTGCCTGATAGAGCAATAAAAAAATGACTAATAATGATACAGTATTTATTGAATCTGAAATTACAGAAATTATATCGTCAGATAATCCTAAAGAAAAAAATTTAGAAACCTTGAATTGAAAAAAAGAATACAGAGCATAAAGAAACAAAAAAATATTTTTGGCAAAAAGAATTAGAAAAAAGAAAAGCAATTGAATAAAAATAGCAGAAGAAATAAAAATAAAGAAAAAAATTACAAAATTTATAAATTAAAGGATGTTGTCGGTCGCGACCGACAACATAACTGCCCCATTATTTATAGATTAAAAAAATTTTTTTAAACCTATTGGTATATTCTGAAGCTATCTCAAATTTTATTGAATATCTTCTTGAAAAAAATAAAGAAATTTTTGTATAATTCTAAAAAAAGGTATAAAAAAACTCATTGATAATATAAAGCGTCAAGCGGAGCGAAAGCGACTGTATAGGGTTTTAAATATTTATTAATATATATTTATTATAATATTTAGTATTTATTTTATTGTTATTTTTAAGAAAAATAAATATAAAGAATTGTTATAAGAAAGTTGGAGTTAAAAATGTATGAACTTGGTGAAAAAGAAGAATGGATTGAGTTGTATAAATATAAAAAAATAATTTTTTTAAAAAGAAAGAGGATTTAAAGAGGTTGATCCTTTTACTTTTTACAGGGATTTATTTCCTGTAGGTAGTTTACAGAAAAAAGGTGAGCATCTAAAAGAGGATCATAGCATTAAAGGAAATATTATTGGGATTCAGATTGATAAGAAAAAAAAGAAAAGTAAGAATTTTATAATTACTGATGATTTAGAGGATTTACGAAAGGTTATTAATATTCCTTTTGGGCTTATTGCTCCTGTTACATATTTTGGAAGAAGAAGAACAAGTGTTAATGCCAGATTACTTTATGCTATTACGATTGATTTGGATTATGTAAAACAAAAAAATATTAGAGATTTACTATTCCAAATAAAAAATGGACTTTTGCCTAATCCTACATATATCGTGAATAGCGGTAGAGGTCTTCATTTATATTATTTTTTAGAAGAACCGTTACCATTGTATAAACATTACCAAAAAACTTTGCGTGAATTTAAAGAGCTTCTGATTAATCGTATATGGAATGATTATACGAGTTCTAAAAAGGAAAAAGATATGACTGGAGTTTTGCAAGGATTTAGAAGTGTAGGTTCGTGGAGTAAACTTGGAAAAAATTATCCTGTAAGAGCTTTTAAAACTGGAGAAAAAACAAGTCTTGAAGAACTTAAAGCCACGATTCCATTTTGTAAATTTGATGTCTCACTTAAATTTCCTATCAAAGAAAAGAAAAAATATAAAGATTTAGAATATTATAAAAAAAATTTTCCAGATTGGTATGAGAGAAGGGTTGTAAATAAAGAACCAGCAAGAGAGAGAAAATGGATAGTTAAAAGAGATTTATATGACTGGTGGAAAATGAAAATTATAGAAAAGATAAGTGCAGGTCATAGATATTTTGGGATTATGGCTTTAGCAATTTATGCTAAAAAGTGTGGAATAAGTTATGAAGAGTTAGAAAGGGATGCTTTTGGGTTTTTAGAAATTTTAGATAATAGAACAGAAGAAGAAGATAATCATTTTGAAATTGATGATATTATGGCAGCTTTAAGTTGTTATCATGATAACTATTTTACTTTTCCTAGAGATAGTATAGCAAAATTGACGAACGTTGATATTCCTAAGAATAAAAGAAATGGAAGGAGACAGAAAGCACATTTAAAATTATTACAAGGAATGAAAAAGCTAAGAAAAGAAATGGGCGAATACATTAATGAGGGAGGAAGACCTAAAGGAAGTGGCACTAAAGAAAACCAGGTAAAAGAATGGAGAAAAAATAATCCTGAAGGTAAAAAAGCACAGTGCATTAGAGATACTGGATTATCAAAAATGACAGTATACAAGTGGTGGGATTATAAATAAAAAAATAGGTGAAAGAGATTAATGAAAATTATGAAATTTATATAAATTGATGTTGTCGGTCGCGACCGACAACATCACTAACCAAGTATTTATGGGTATTACAAAAAAATCAAATGAATAATTTATAGTAAAAAGACAGAAGTGATATTTATTTTTAAATCACTTCTTTTTTTACTTGAAAAAAATTCTTTAAAAGCATTTTTGATACATCTCTTTTGTCTGTTTTTGATAAATCCATCTCAAATTTTATCTTCATAGATTTTCTATCGAGTTCATCTAATTTTTTCTGTTTTGTATTAATTGAAGTATTTAGATCTTGAATAGTATTGATAATATGTTTTTTTATTTCTATAGTTTTACTTTCATCTTTTTGGGCAATTGAAATTAATGTCATCAAGTCAGTATCTTTAAGTGTTTCAGTCATTTTTTTCCTCCTTTCTTGATTTTTTTATACAAAATCAATTAATTTTTTTGGAATATTTCAAATCAAATTTTTTTGTTCAAGATGATTATAGCAAACTAAAAAAATTTTTTCAAAAATGGCGTTTACATAGTTTTTTATTTGCAATGCGAAGCGGGGGTCATGGGGGCGGCAGCCACCTTGCCCGTGGGATATTTTGAAAAAATGTCCCTAACGGGATTACACATATCTTTTTTCTTGTTTTTGACAATTTATATTTTATTAATTAAAATATAAATGCAAAAACAAAAAAAGATTGTGTAATAAAAAATATATGTTAATGCCAAAAATTTAAAAGAAAGGAGAAAAATTTGTATGAATCAGATAGGATTTTTATCATGGAATAAAAAAAGATGTCCTCAATGACAAAACAAGTCAGGCGTGATGAATGTATTTAAGGAAGCAACTAGAGAATTAGGGAAATATAAAAATTATGTGAATCAGAATCTCAGCAGTAAAAATATTATTCTTGAACGTAATGACAATGTATTGGAAAATCAATTTGCAAATACGATTATGACAAAAACGAGTAAGGATATAATACTTGTAAATTCTAAAATTGCTGATGGGGAAGTTGAGAATAAGCTGAAAGATGACTTAACATTTTTTCTTACAGAAGTTGATTGGAGAGAGTATTTTAAATATGATTTGGAGAAAGTTAAGGAAGAGATGGGAAAAGATGCTAAATGTGTGTATGCTGTTGTGCATATGGATGAAGCAAAACCTCATTTACAAGCAATGTTTGCTTTACAAAGAAAAAGAGAAAAAAAAGCTTTGTATACAGAAAGGGACGTTGACGAAGAGAAAATAAAAGGCAAATTTGAAAAAGGATTTCAATCGTCATAACAAGAAAAATAATATAACTAAGAATAATTTAGATAAAACAAAATATAAAGACTGGGAAGACTATAGAACACAGTTTTATAATGAAAAAAATTGCAGAAGAAAATAGAATTTCAGCTAAAAAAAATGAATGCCAATACAGATACTAGAGACTATGAGTTTCCAGCAAATGCAGATTTTAGACTTGTTTATGAAAATATACACAAAAATTTATATGAAAAACTGAAAGATAATGAAATAATTACTAGATATAAAAGAAATCTTGAAGTGATGTTAGACGAGAAAATAGATATAGTAGAGAAATTAGAAAATCCACTTGCACGAGGACAGAATTTGAGAGCTGTTAAAGTTCAAGTTCAAAAAGATAAAGAAAAAAATTGATAAAAGATTTTTTTGGATAATAAAGTATCTAAAAATCAATTGATTGAAAAATTTTACCATGATTATAATGTCCTCAAGAAAAAGGAGATGACAAGTGATGAATTTGATGAGAAAATGAAGAGGACACAAAAATTAATCAAAACAAGAGATAGAAATAGACATTTTGCTGATACAATGTTATACTTTCCGAAGGTTATTGAAAATATAAAAAAATTCGGGAAAAAAATTTTTTTATCTAAGGAAGATATGAAAAAAATTGGAAAGCTTTTTTTGGATAAAGATGAGCAGAAACATGGAAATTTGATTGAAAGAAACCAAAAAAATTAATGAAGCTAATGTCAAATTTAAGGAAACACAGAAAGAGCTTAAGGAAATTAAAAAAATTATTGCTGATGAAGAAAAAGTAAGAGAAAATAAAAGAAATACCTGGAAAATTGAAGAATCTGAACAAGAAAATAAAAGGATGGATTGGAAGAGAGAAGAAACAGAACATCAAAAAGAAAGGGAAAATTGGAATGATGAGAAAAATAAGATACAGCAAGAAAAAGAAAAATTAAAGGGAGAAAATTCTCAGGCTAAAGAGGAACTAGAAGATTTGAAGAAGAAAATAAAAGAAAAAACAGGAATAGTTGCAAATATCTGGAAGAAAGATAGCAAAATACAAACCGAAGCCCAAAAAGTTGCCAAAAATGAACTAATCGAAGAATATAATCAGACCTATCGAAATGACCCTTTAATTCAAAATGAGTGCAGAGAAACAGTAAAACAAGAATATCTTAAAATGTATCGTAATAGCCAAAAAATAGATGATGAAGTTAAAGAAAAAGTAGAAAATGAAAAACGTGATGAATATGAAGCAAGTTTCATTCTTGAACCTAAAGTAATTAAAGAATTGGAAGAAAAAGTCAAAAAAACTTAAAAATATAATGCAATGTTAAATGATGAGAAATACATAAAACAAGCGAAAGCTCAATTATCAAAGAATAAGGAGTTTTTTTAAAAAAAGTTGTAGTAAAAATAAAAGAGGAAAAGAAAAAAGAAATTGAAGAAAATCCTGAAGAACTAGAAAAACTACTTACTGAAATCAAAATTGAATACAAATCTGATGACGAAAAAAATAGACTAATATCAGAAAAGTTAAAAAATGATCCTTATTTCAGAGAACAGACTAAAATAAGTTTAAAAAATGATAGTGCATTTAGAAGAGAAATTATTGAAAAATATGACTGAAACAGAGCAGGAACAAATTGCAGTTAAAACTATTAATCTTATGAACAAAGAAGAGAAATTTAGCTGGATAAGAGATTATGTGGATGAAGATAGGATCATGGACACTATTACAGATGAGGAACTAGATCAGGTTGAAGCTGAAACAAGAAATGAAATACTCGGAGAGATTAAGAATAAAAATGAAAGTTATTATGAAAACATATTAGAACTTCCAAAACTTTTTTTCAAATATTTTAAGAGATTTGTAGAAAGAGAATTAAGTACAACTTTTGAAGGTAGTAAGTATGAAAAAAATATACGATAAAGGAATGCAAAAGTCAGTCAGAAAATATTCATAAAAAAATCTAGTAAAAAGTTTTATGTAAAAATAGTGTCATTTTTTTCTATTTAAAAATTAATGAAAAGAAAAAAATATAAAAGAAGATATAAAATCTGACTTAAAAAGTGTTGCAAAGTGATTTAAAAATAAATGATAGAAATCTTCAGAGATATGACATGTATAGATGAGAAAGTGTACAGAATTTTGGAGAGTGTCCAAAATTTTGTGTAAACTCAAAATATAATATATGGTACAGGATGGTAGTTTTATCATCCTGTTTTTAAATTCCTTCAAACAAAAAAAAATACTACTTAATCTCCATCTCCAATACTTTCTGTATCACTTTTTCCAAACTCTCATCAATTTCGTCATCAGCCAAATTAGAAAATTGTTCCAATTTTTCAATTTTCTCTTTTCTCAAGTTTATACGCCTTTTAGAATCAATTATAATCGAGTTATTCGTTACATCTTTTAATCCAGCAATATATGCTCCTAATAAAGTGGTACTTCTATTTAAAGCTTCTTGTTCCATCTCAAGTTCTTCTTTAATTTGTTCACTTAAAGTTTTCTCTTTTTCTTCTATTTTAGGAGTATTTTCTATGATTTTGTATTTTCTTTTTGATTCAACTTCTGATTTTTTTGGTTCATTTTCCTTCTTTTTTCTCATTTCAACAGTTTCTGTATTCCATTCAAATCTTAAACGATCTATCTTTTCGACCCCTTTTCTTTTTAATAAGTTTTAAATTATAAAAAAAGAGGAGATAACTCTGATAATGCAGGTTTTAAAATTCTAGTATCAATATTTGCCATTAAATACGAAGAAGGAATATTTAACAACTCTTTAAACTCATTTATTTCAATTTCCCAAAAAAATTAGTATTATTTTTTTAGTATTATCATACTGTTTCAAAAAAATCGAAAAAAATTATTTTTTTGAATATTTACTACTCATTTGAGACATTTTCTTTAATTCTAATTGAGTAAAAATTTTTTTGTTAAATCGTTAATTAAATAAGTCAATTTTCGATTTACTGAAATTGATAAAGTTTTTTTCTTGTTCATTTATTTCGTAATAAGTAAAAAAAGTAGCTCCAATATAAAGTCCTTCAGTATAATTTTTTTGAAGTTTAATTTGATAGATAATAAATTTTGATTTATTTCTATTAATGAATCTATAAAATATTTATTTTGAGTTTTTTTATATTCAGAAAGTTTTTTTAATTCTTCAAAAGTCAATATAATCTCTTCTTCCTGTTTATCTTTTAATTTATATAAAATAGCAAAAAAAGATCGTATTCAACAGCTCTAAAAGAAGAAAAATTTAATACTGTTTAAATCATTATGAAATTTTACAATTTTATTCATTTTTACACATCCTTATATATATTATATCACATAAAAATATCAAAAAAATACATATCTTTTTATATTTTTTTGTTATTTAATAACAGACTTTTTGTTATTTAATGCAGACTTTTTGTTATTTAATAATAGACTTTTTGTTATTTAATAATAGACTTTTTGTTATTTAATAATAGACTTTTTGTTATTTAATAATAGACTTTTTGTTATTTAATACAGACTTTTTGTTATTTTTAAAATACGATCTAAGTCATATTTTATAGTGTTTTCAGAGGGGAAAAACTTTAAAAAGTTTTAAAATATAAAAAAATTTTAAAACTTTTTTTAAAAAGAATAGATATATTAAATATCATTATATTTTTTTATGATATTTAATCAATATTATAATTCCCACTAAAAAGGTATATTAAAAAGAGTAATATATAAAAATGGTATATAAAAAGCCCTCTATATAAAAAAATAAAATTTAAAATAAATAAAACTACATCATATGAATCTTGTAGTCTTTAATTCCCAAAATGTAGTTTTTTAATATTTTTTTATTATAAAAAGTTCCCTTTATTCTCAAAAAGAATTATATCAATAATCAAAATTTGGCAAAATAAAGCTCATAGACGCATTCTTTTACCATTACCCAAGGATTTATACCAAAAAAATCTATTTTTTTCGTTAAATCTGACCGCTTTTTTTGAAGGATATAGAGCATATCTGAAAGGGAGTTCTGTATTAAAAAAATTAAAAAAATTTTGATATAATTCTTTTCTATTTTTTTCTCAAAAAGCTTGACATTTTTTTAAAAAAATTCCTGTATAATCCGTTATTATTCTAAGTCATAGATTTTTTTAAAAGGAGGTGCAAACGATGAACAAAAATTATTGTAATTTTAGCAGTATTAATTTCTGTTATAAGTATGTCAGCTCCTGAAAATGAAGCTAGAAAGATTTTAGATAACCAAGAAAGACAGTTGGAACAGGAAAGGCTTAGAATAGAACAAAAGCAAAAACAATCAGAGTTTGAAAATACGCAATTTGATAAAGGCTCAAATGTTGAAGCTAAAGGAATAGTTTCTCCTGACAATTCTAAAAAATTTTTAATTACTGAAATTAATTTAAGAGACAATAATAGATTACTGTCAAAGAAAGACAAATCAAGAATCATTGACAAGTACAAAGATCTAGAATTAAGTTCAGCGGACATCACAAATCTTTTAACAGAATTCACAAATAAATTAATTGTAAAAGGATATACAACTTCGACGGTAACAGTTATGTCTAATAATGACCTGACAACAGGGAAATTAAATTTGGCAGTTATTCCAGGGAAAATAGAGGAGATTAAAATTAATTCGGAAAATGGTCTTGATAAATTAAAGGAGTTTTTCATGTTTAAGAAAAATAAGGGGGAAATCTTCAATATAAGAGATTTAGATACAGCTACAGAAAATTTTAATTCGATACAGGCAAATAACATGACAATGGAGGTATTACCCGGAAAGAAAGAAAATACTTCAAAAATTCAAGTAAAAAATACCCTTAAAAATAAATATTCTGTTAGCTTAATTTCAAATAATTACGGAGACAACAAGCAGGATGGTATTTGGAGAAAAGGTGTCAGCCTTAGTATTGATAGTCCTTTAGGGATAGGAGACAATGTATATTTTACATATTTGACCGTTCCTAAGAAAATGCCTGACAGAAGCTGGAAGAAAAGAGCAGAACAACTAAAACCTGGAGAAATATTGCCAATTGGACCAATTGGGTATGATCCATCAAAGGGAGACTGGCTGCCGTATAAAAGGCGTATGGATATGTTTAATTTTGGATACACGATGAAATTCAGAGACTATACAATGAAACTAGGTTCGAGTAAAAGTATTCAGGAAAGCAGTTTTTATGCATCTAATACAGTTTATGACCTGTATACTTCCAGTCATACGCTTTCTATGAATTTAGATAAAATACTCTTTAGAAATCAGAAAAGTAAGTTGACAGCTGGAATTGGAATTAAAAGAAAGCATAATGATAATTACTTGGAAGGAGCAGTTTTATCTAATAGAAAGCTGGCAATAGGTACAGCTAACATTAGTTATACGACATCTCTGTTTAAGGGACTTTTTGGAGTAAATTTAAGTTATGAGAAAGGGCTTAAAATTTTTGGAGCAGAGATAGATGATGGGAAGCTTAGCACAACTCCTAAGGCACAATTTGATAAGTATACGCTTGATATGAGCTATTACAAGCCCGTGACAGAGCGTTTTGTATATAGGGCGAACATTTATTCAACTTTTTCAAATGATACGCTCTATGGAAGCGAGAGACAGTCTATAGGAGGTGTTGGAAGTGTAGGAGGTTATCATAGGAGTACAATTTCAGGGGATAAAGCAATAGAGATTGGAAATGAAATATCTTACAATATTCCTATAAAAAAAATAGCAATTGTATCACCATATTTTGGGTACAGTTATGGATATGTGAGAGTCAACAATGATAGTTCAAAATACGGGAAAGGATATATGACAGGTGCTACGGCAGGAATTAGATTGGATACAAAGTATCTAGATTTTAATTTTGGGTATGCAAAGCCAATTTCACACTCAGAATATTTGAATCCGAAAAAGCAGGAAATATATTTTAATACGGCATTGAAAATTTCTTTTTGATTGAAAGATTGATAAAAAAACTAAGGATAACAGAAAAGAAGGAGGCGTATATTTGAAGAATAAAATTTTAAAAAAATCAGTAGCATTTTTGCTTTTGGTATCAATGAATATGAACATTTTCGCGGCAAATTTAGTGCTGGACCCTAATTCTCAGCACAATACGAAACTGGATACTTCAGCAAATGGAACGCCAATTATTAATATTTCTACTCCGAATAATCGGGGTGTAAGTATTAATGAATTTTTGGAATATAATGTTGGACATGAAGGTCAAGTGCTTAATAACGCTGATAATTTGGGACGAAGCCATCTTGCTGGACTAATTAATGCAAATCCGAATTTAGGTCCAAATCAGGCTGCAAATTTAATCTTGTTGCAGGTAAACGGTGCTAACCGTTCACAAATTGAAGGATATATTGAAGCATTGAGCCGTGATAAGGTAAATGTGATTCTGTCTAATGAAAATGGAATTTACTTAAATGGGGCAGGAACAATAAATATAAGGAATTTTATACCGACAACAGGAAGAGTTAAGCTGAAAGATGGAGATGTTGTAGGAATTGATGTGGAAAAAGGGAGAATCGTAATTGGAGCGAATGGATTTGATGCGACAAATACTGACTATGTTAATGTTATCGCAAAAGCTTTGGAAATGCAGGGAAATCTTGTCGGAAACAAGGTTGACGTAACTTTGGGAGAAAATTTTGTAGATAATAGTGGAGCAGTGACTTCAAAAGGTGGGATAAATTCAGTGGCTATAGACGCAAGCAATCTTGGGTCAATGTATGCTGGACAGGTTAGAATAATTAGTACAGATAAAGGTGCTGGAGTAAATTCAAGGGCATTAATTTATTCGAAAGATGAAAAGCTGGAAATTACAGCTGACGGTAAAATTAATGTTGCTAAAATTAAGGGAAATGGTATTGAAATTAAAGGTTCTGATTATTCGCAATCAGAGATAGCCAGTTCTGACAAGGATATTAATATTACAGCAAATACTGTAAAATTAGCAGGTCAAACACAGGCTAATGGTAATATTAACTTGAATGCGGATGTTGAAAATGATTCTGAAATATTTGCAAATGGAAATTTGAAAACAAAAGATTTAACAAATTCAGGAAAAATTCAAGTTTCAAAAATGACACAGATTTCAGGGAAATTAAATAATAGCGGGTCAGTGGCTTCAGTTAATAAGGTTACGGTCACAAAAGATGTAAAAAATACTGGAGAGATATCGACAAATGATGATTTTACAGCTAAAAATATTGTATCATCTGGAAAAGTTTCGGGAAAAAATATTCAGGTAGATAATGTTTCAAATAATGGTAAAATCATTGCTGCAAGCAATTTTAAAGCAAAAAAAGTGAAAAATACAAAAGAAATTGCAGCTGTAGGTAAAATTTCAACAGATGATTTGGAAACTTCAGGAGATGTTAGGTCAAATGGAAAAATTACAGTCAATGGAAATCTTGAAAACAGTGGAAATGTAGAGACTGGAAGCGATATAGCTGTTTCAAAAGATATTAAAAACAGCGGAAAAGTCTTAGCAAATGGTAACTTGTCAGGAAAAAATTCAGAAAATTCAGGTGAAGTTCAAGCGGAAAATATCAGTACTGATAATGTGAAAAATTCAGGAAAAATTAATACCAAAGACTTTAAATCAAAAAATGTAACGAATACTGGAAAAGTCTTGGCGTCAGGAAAAATTTCTGCAGACGATGTGGATAATGGCGGTAAAATACTTACAAATGGTAGATTAACAGCTAAAAATGTAAAAAATTCAGGAAAAATTGCGTCAGGAGACAAAATTTCATCTAAGAGATTGGAAAATTCAGGAACAGTTGCTACTAACTCTGATATTTCAGCTACAGATTCACTTGTGAATCATAATGGTGGAAATATTGAGGGGAAAAATGTTGAAGTTAAAGGATTTGAGTTAAGAAATGCTGGTAAAATTAGTGCTGGCAACGTTAAGGCTAAAGTAAATGAATCTACAAATAGTGGACAGATTCATTCAAGTAGAGATGTAGATCTTGATACTCAAACTTACAAATACAGGGGAAATTTTGGCTGTGAATGATGTGAATTCAGCGAATGCAGATGTTATTAATAATGGTAAAATCGCATCTAACAACAAAATTTTACTTGATAATTCAAAGATTACGAATACAGGAGAGATACTATCAGGCGATATATCAATGCAGAATGCTCAGAAGTTTGATAATACTGGGACAATTAAAGCTAATAACACTGTGTTGACAACAACGCAGGATATTAATTTAGATGGAAATCTTCACGGACAGCAAAGGTTAATTATCTCAGGAAGAAACATCACAAACAATGGAAATACAACGGGTACAGGGCTTATTCAGATTACATCAAATGACTTTACAAATAACCGTGATATTTCTTCAGATACAGTTATTATTAATGGGCAAGGAAATATTGTGAACAATGCAATAATTACTGGAGATAATGGAAAAATTAGTGGAAATGACATTACAAACAATGATTTGATTGCATTTGAGAAATATCTTGAAGTTAATGCCCAAAACAAAGTTCAAAACAACAAGAATAAGACGATTTACGGTGGACAGACATTAATTATCAAAGGAAACGAGATATTAAATGATGAGGGAGAAATTCTAGGTGGAAACATGGATCTGAATGCTGGAAAGATCGTGAACAATGTTGGGACGATTCAGGCTACAGGAGATATTTTGATTACTTCTAGTGATTTTCAGAATGTTGGGAGAGTCAGCAACCTTGATAAGTATGAGAAATATTATGAGACTTGGGATGGAATAAAATTAAGCGAAAATGAAGTAAATAATGAATGGATAGGCGAAATAGGAAATAGTTGGACAAAAAGATCAACAGGTAGTAGAGGGAAAAAAGCTAGAAAAGAACAAAAAGGACACTTTGAAAATATTATTAAAACTAATAATACAAGTAGAATAAAATCATTATTGCTTGATAAATATGGAGAAACTTACTGGAGAAATCGTTTAGGAGGAGGTTATCCTCTTAAACAGACAGATAGTACAGATGATCCCGAAAGAGCATTAAAAGGAATATTGAAAAGTAATGCTACAACGGAATATGGAAAAGTTTTAGCAAGTGGAAATATTACAATAAATTCAGGAAATGTGAAAAACAAGGATAGTATAATTTCAGGTGGAGGAGTTGTAAATATCAACTCTCCAAGTCTTGAAAATTCAGTAACAACTGGAAATGCTGTGAATGTTAAGTACGGTATTGAAAGAATGGATATAGATATTTCAAGACCAAAGAAAAGAAGAGTTAGAATGGCTGCAAGTTTGACTAGATTTCTTGAAAATGGAGCAATTGCTTATGAAGCTGGACAGCCAAGCATTATAGAAGGTTCAGTAGTAAATATAAATGCTCCTGTTATTACATCTCCAATTACTGAAGCAAATGGAAAAATCAATAATGGAAGTGTAACACATGGAGTTGCTGGAAGCTTATTTACAAATGCGATTGGTAAAGGAATTTCTTCAACAAATGGTGCAGTTAATGTAAATTTGACGAATCCAAATATTCAAATTGTGAATAATATGTCATCTGTTCAGGCAATTTTGAATACTGGGACAATTTCTGTAAATCCTTTATTGACTAGTGCAATGTTTACTCAGAATATGAATCCTAGTTCAAAATATTTGCTGGAAACTAGAAGTAAATATGTTGACTTGAATAAATATTATGGAAGTGACTACTTTTTATCAAGATTAGGATACACGCCTAGCTGGAACAGAGTTAGAAGACTTGGAGATGCATATTATGAAAATCAGTTGATAACTAGGGCATTGACAGAGCAATTAGGGACAGCATTTATCAATGGTAAATCTAATGAAGATTTGATAAAATCATTGATGGATAACGCAGGAATGGAAAGTTCTAGATTGGGATTGCAGGTTGGAAAAGAGCTGACACCTGAGCAGATTAGTGGACTGTCTAAAGATTTAATATGGTATGTTACTCAAAATGTTAATGGTGTTGAAGTATTAGTTCCAAAAATTTACTTAAGCAAAGATACTTTGGCTACAATAACTGCAGATGGTCGTAATAAAATTGGTGGAGTTAATGGGACATACATCAAAACCGATAATTTTGTAAATAATGGAATGAAAATTGGTAATGGGGGAGTTACTTATGTTCAGGCAAATACTATAAAAAATGAAACTGCAACAAATTTACTTTCAGAAATTACTGGAGACAAAACTTTCATTCAGTCAGTAGAAAATATCGAAAATATCGGTGGAAAAATCAGTGGTAATGAAGCAGTTGTCTTAATTTCTGACAATGGAAAAGTGATAAACGATACAACGAAGAGAAGTGTTGGCTATTACAATGGCGAATTTGACAGAACTAAGCATGAAGAAGTGAACTCTTTGGGAACAATTTCTTCAAATGGAACTGTATTTGTTAAAGCAAATAGCTATGAATCGACAGGCGGAATGTTAAGCACAGACCATTTGGCTTTGGATGTGAACAAAATAAACTTGAATGCCTTATCTCTTTCAGGAGAAGACAAGTTTGGTTCAGGAGAAAGCAATTTCAGTAGATATGCTGAAACAACACATTTAGGAGCAGGAGTATCAGCAAATTCAGCTTCAGGAACGGTTGGAGACATGAACTTAAAAGGTTCATCATTTATCGCAAAGGATACGACAGGACTTACAGTAACAGGAAATATAAAAGCAGAGTCGGCAGTAAACAGTTATGAAAATGAATCAAAAAGCACAAGTAAAGGTTTCATGTCATCAAAAAGTAGTTACAAAAATTCACATGCTGAAGAAAATTCAGCAAGTAACCTAATGCTTGGAGAGAATGCTGTAATATTAGGCGATGTAAATTCAATTGGAAGTAACGTTGTGTTTGGAGATAATACATATATTGGTGGAAAACTTACAACAGATGCACAACAGCTACACAATAGCTATTTTGAAGAGAACAAGAAAAAAGGATTCTCAGGTGGAATAAGTCACGGGACAGCATCATTAAGTTATGGAAAATCACAAAATTCATACGATGAGAAGAGTACGATAAATGCTGGCTCTAACTTACAAATTGGAGACGGTTCTGTATTGAATAAAGGTGCAGAAATTACGGCTACGAACTTTGAGTATGGGAATATTCAAATCAATAATGGCGATGTAAAATATGGAGCAAGAATTGATACAAGGGATGTTCATACGGAGAGTAAGAGTAGTAATTTTGGGGTTTCTGTGGGAGTTAGTAGTCCAGCATTGGATAGAGTGAAACAAACCGTGAATGCAGTTGAAGATGTAAAACATAATACAAATATTGCTGGAGCACTAGTAAACATTGGGAATTCTTACACAGGTATTGTAGATGGATTGAATGGAAATCAAGGGACAAAATCATCAGGAATATCATATTTAGAAAATCCGAATAAATTAAAAACGAAAGAGCAACAAAAATCGGAAGATAAAATAAGAAAAAATGCTCAAGCGAATAACGGATTTTACTTTGGTTTAAATGCGAACGCTGGGTACAGCAGTTCGAAAAGTTCATCAAATTCACATATGGAAAACGCTGTTGTAACTACAATCATCCCAACTAATGAAAATTCAAAAATTACTTACAACAATGTAAAAAATATTGAATATCAAGGGACTCAAGCACAAGGTGGAACATTCGTATACAATAATGTTAAAAATATCAAAAAAGAAGCGGTCGAACTTCGTAATAGCTTTAATTCAAGCGGAAGTAATCGTGGAATTAATGCTGGAATGAATATGATTTTTTCTCCTGACCTAAATAAAGGTGTATCTACAAATGATAATTACAGTGCGAATAAAATAACAGGCTCAGTAAATGTTTCGACTTCTAAAAATACTTTAAAAACAAACGAAGCTAATTATCAAAATGGAAGTTTCCAAAATGTAAATGAAATCTATAACAATGTTGAAAATGTATCGATAAATGGATTTAATCAAACTGGTGGAAAAGTAACTGGAAATATACAAAATTTTGAGATAAGTTCATTGCAAAATACAAGTAAGACAAATGGACATAGTTCAGGTGGAAGCATAGGAATTCCAATAGGAACAGGAAATCCAAGTATCAATGTAAATGGAAGTAAAACGAATGGAAATGAAAAATTTGTTAATAATCAAACAAACTTTTTGGTTGGCGAAGGTAGTAATTTGAGTATAGGGAATGCTGAAAATACAGGTGCTACAATCGGAGCTGAAGGAACAAATTCAGTAATAACAATACAAATTATTCTGGATTGGATTTACAAAATAGAGAGAAGACTACGAAAATAGGGACTTCAGCAGGTACGAGTGGAATTGGTGGAAGCTATTCAAATGAAGAAAAAAATGGAATTACAAGAAATACAATTGTTGGAAATGTAGCAATTTCAAATGCAACAGGAGATGAAATTAACAGAGATATTAATAAAGCGAATGAAATTACACACCAAAGTAGCACAAATATTGATGTTTATGCAGAAGACCAATTGATAAAAGCTATTCAAAAACCATCAGAATTTGCTGAAAAACAAAAAGGAGCAATCCAAGAAATAAAGGATGTCTCAAATGTAATAGCGGATACAGTAAACAACAAAGGTGCGGATAATCGTGGATTTGTGGAGATGTTGAATGCTAGAAGAAGAGCAAATACGATTAATAATTTGGTTGGGAATGATCTAACAGAATTGCAATCAAATTTAAAAAATGGAATAATTTCTGAATCAGAGTTTCAAGAGGGAGTAAAAAAAGTAGTTGAAGCAGTAGGACGAGATACGGGAATAGAATTCGATTTGATTTATACTGATAGCAAAAATATGCCAAAAGGTAACGAAAATGTAGAAGGAGTAGCAAGAGTAGAAAATGGAGAACTAAAAGCTTATATTAATATGGATGAAATTAACTCTAGTTCTCAATTAATCGGTACAGTATTTGAAGAAATAACGCATTTGTTTGATAAAAAAGCAGGACGTCAACAAGAAACAACAGAAGAAGAACAAACAAAAGGCGAATACGGACTAGAAAGTTTAGGAAGACCAGCAAACAACTATTTCCAAGAAAAATACAAAGAGAATGACACGATATTTGATGGAAAAGGGGATGGAGTGGATTATTCAGAGGTTGAGGGGGAAGTTGTTGGGAAAATGATGTTAATTAAAAAAATTGTTGTTGATAAAACAAAAAAAATAGAAATAAATATGGGAAATGTTAAAAAAAATTCAAACAAATATTTGGACTCTATTACAAAACAAAAAAAGAAAAAGGTGAAGGTCTTAGAAGATATGGAACTTAACGAATTTAGTAATATAAATGATAAATGGCTTGGTCCTTTTGGGAAAAAATTATTTTCATTATATGGAGCTAGTGATGAACTTCGAAAGCAGTATTTAATACCGATATCAGTAAAAATAGATCGAACAGATGATTTTTATAAAAAGAGACCTTGGAACGAACAAAAGATTATTTTAGACGACTATTTACCAGACGAAACATATAGATTATTTAATGATAAAGCCTCAGTAAGTTTGATACCAAATGTTATAAACTTTTTGGAAAACTTCTTTAAATAAAAAAAGTAATTTTAAACAAAATTATGAAAATAGGGAAAGATTCAATAAGATAGTAGATTTCACTTTATCAAATAAAGAATTTACAGCTTTAGGGCATACGCAGTTATTTACATCTACATCAGGGGAAATAAAAAAAATTAAAAATGGATATGATGTTAATATTTTAGTATTGATACAATACAGAGATACTTTTGATGATGTAGGTAATATTTTTGCTTCAGGATCACAAAAAAATCCAAGAAAGGAACTTGCTGGTGGAAAGCCATTTGGAATGGAAACACGAATAAAAACAATAAGAATAAGAAAAAAACTATGAAATCTTTAGATGAAATCAAAAAAAGAAGTAGAGGATAATTTAAAAAAAGAAAAAAAATAGGTGATTTGAAATGTATTCAAAAATAATAAAAAGTCATTTTTAATAATTTTAATCTTATTACCATTAAAAAAATTTTTAATAAACAATTATTTTGTCCCCAAAGAATTTTATTGGGATAAATTTTCTCGTGATTGGAAAAATAGAGATTATAATTTAGAAAGTGATTATGGTTGTTCAATATTAGAAATAGGGAAAAAAGGAAAATACTACTATGGAAGAGTCAGTTCTGATTCAGGAGCAACATTTTATAGACCAGGGAACGATGATTTTACTAGTTGTAAGAAAAAAATGAATATTTTTTTAATTGATAAAAATGAAGGACTTGATATACATATGTTTCATGACAAAAAGAAGATATTTTGAATGTAGTACACGAATATAAAGTAAAAAAACCATATGAGTTTTTTTATATTTTCAATTTTAAGATAAATTTTATACTAAACTCCATTTAAAACGATAGATAAAGTCCATTCACGAAGGTTATACGGGTGTGTAAAA
>BNJU01000072.1_pt1 | contig 19780 bp, 29 predicted proteins | sample 8539281 | NCBI WGS metagenome assembly BNJU01 (sample SAMD00202456, study PRJDB9452) | human saliva metagenome | isolation source: human saliva | place: Japan
GGGGAAATGTGGGGAGGAAAAATGTGTTTGATAGAAAATATTTATAAATAAAATAAGGTTATTAAAAACCTTAAAATAAAAAGCTTGACTTTCTATGCCTTTTTAGGTTTATTATAACCTTATAAAATAAAGGTTATTAAAAACCTAAAAAGGAGGGGTATGAATATAACATATCTTTAAAAAGATTGGAAAAAGCTTGATACATCGGGTATTTCAGAAGCTATAGATAGAGAACTTAGGGTAATGTCAGGTGATAATAAATCAAGATATTCAACCATATTAGCGTATATATTGTACAGAGCGTCCAAAAGATAACATTAAAGACCTTGACAGTATTGAATTGTTTGAGAGCAGCTGCGATGTAGACAGCAGTATAAAAATGGAGTTGGATTATTATTGTCATGATATATGGCCTGTATTAGACAGATTAAAGATATATGGATTTGATGAAGACAATCTGCTTGCCTATCTGTTATTTAACAATGATTTGGAAGACAGTTTAAGAGAGGCATCTACTCCTAGAGGAATATTAAAGCTAGTAGCTAAGATATTGGATGTACAGGAAAATGAGAGTGTATTGGAGCTTTGTTCAGGCAAAGGGAATTTCTTTGTTGAGCTTGCATTGCTGAGAGAGAATATAAAAATATACCGGTATAGAGCTTAGTATGGCAAATAACTTTATTGCAAATATAAGGGCATCAGTATTGGAAAGGGATATATCTTTGTTTTTGAGTGATGCCATGACATACAAAACGGAAAAATAAGGCGGATAAGCTGTTTGCCAATTATCCTTTTTGATTAACGTTCCTGATATGGAAAAATATTGTAAAAGATATGGAAATGTTGCCTGGTAATATAAAAGAGCTTCCTCAGACTGGATATTTAACTTGAAATTGGTTGAGCAGATGAAATCAGGCGGAAAGGCTGTAGCTGTCATGACAAACGGAACAACATGGAATTCTACAGACATAAGAGAATACTTTATTAAAAGCGGATTTATAGAGGCAACCATTTTTGCTACCACCAAAGTTGTTTCCTGGGAATATCTGTTGCAACAACTCTTGTGATTTTTCAGTCATGGCAACACTAATATTAAGATGATTGATGCCGGTGAGAATTTTTACAAAAGAAGGAAGAAGGAATGTATTATCGGATAATGACATATCAGATATATTGGATTTATTACAAAAAGGACAGTAAGAACTCTATCACAATAAGTATAAAGGAGATTGAAGAAAATGATTATATAATCAATGCAAGCAGATACTTGGAGAAAGCACCTGAGATTAAAGACGGTGTTGCGATTGTGAACATTGTAAAGAGTATAACAAGAGGTGCACAGCTGAGGGCATCAGACTTGGATGAAAACAAATCAGCTGAGCCTACAAACTACAGATATATTATGTTGTCAAATATAAATGACGGAGATATATATTTTACAGATAATCAGTACTTGAAGGATATACAGCCTAATTTAAAGAAGTTTTGTGTAAGGAATAATTCAATCGTTTTGACCAAGACGGGATCACCGGACTTTAAATCGGCAGTTGTACAGGTAGCAGAAGGTATGGAAATATTGGCTACAGGAAATATGTTTATTCTTGAAATAGATGAGACGAAAGCTGATCCATATTATGTGCAGGCACTTTTGACAGTGAGCTTGGGAGAGCTTTGTTTAAAGTATATATGTCGGCAGTGCAATACCGACAATTCCTTTAGAAAAAGCTGAGAAAACTTGAGATTCCTTTGCCTTTGCTAGAGGAACAGAATATAATAGGTGAGAAGTATAAAGAGGAACTGGAGAGGATAGCTGAATTAAAAGAAAAGCTTTTGACCTCAAGGAAAAACTGAAGCAAATTTTACAATATAAAAACAATTTGAAATAAAACTATTTTTGTGAAAACAGAAAGGGAGATTATGACAGGCGAATTAAAAAAATAAAATCGACGGATTGTGGGAAATATTTTGGACAGGAGGTATTACAAACCCTCTTGAAGTTGTGGAGCAGATGACATATCTGATGTTTATCAGAGATATTGACAGTGTGGACAATATAAGAGCAAAAGAAGCGGCAATGCTTGGATTACCTTTTCAAGAGTATCTTTGACGGCGAGGTGGAGATAGATGGACGTAAAGTGGAAGGCGAGCAGCTGAAATGGTCTGTTTTCCATGATTTTCCTGCACAAGAATGTATAGTATAGTGCAGGAATGGGTATTTCCTTTTTATAAAGAACCTGCATGGTGATAAAAAGTGCATACAGTAAATATATGAGTGATGCTATTTTTAAAAGTAAATACACCTTTTAATGCTTTCAAAGATAGTAGATGCTATGGATGAAATATACGCAATAATGGATAAAGGAGCAAAGTACCGATGTCAGAGGAGATGTATACGAGTATTTTAGCTTTCAAAACTTGAAAAATCAGGTGTAAAACGGTCAGTTCAGAACTCAAGGCATATTATAAAAATGATGGTAGAGATGACGGATCCGCAGCCAAATGAGACTATTTGTGATCCGGCATGCGGTACATCGGGATTTCTTGTAATCAGTGGTGAGTACTAAAGGAAAAATATAAAAAGAAGTACTTTTGGATAAAAAGAATAAAGAGCATTTTTATGAACAGTATGTCTCACGGTTTTGATATGGACAGAACAATGCTCCGTATAGGTGCTATGAATATGATGGCTCACGGTATAGAAAAATCCTTGTATAGAATATAGAGACAGCTTGTCTGATCAAAATTCTGATAGAGATAAATATTCTCTTATACTTGCAAATCCACCGTTTAAGGGAAGTCTTGATGCGGAAATAGTATCTGAAGATATTCAAAAATATGTAAGACTAAAAACCGAGCTTTTTGTTCTTGGCACCTTTATAAGAATGTTGAAGATTGGAGGAAGATGTGCCTGTATAGTACCTGACGGTGTGCTTTTCGGTTCTTCCAATGCCCATAAAGCCATCAGAAAAGAAATTGTGGAAAACCAGAAACTTGAAGCGGTAATATCAATGCCTTCAGGAGTCTTTAAGCCATATGCGGGAGTATCCACAGGTATACTTTATCTTTACAAAGACCAATCATGGCGGAACTGATAATGTTTGGTTCTATGATATGACAGCAGACGGTAAGAGTTTGGATGATAAGAGAACGCCGATAGCAGATAATGATATACCGGATATTATAGCTCGCTTCAAGAATCTTGATGGAGAAAATGACAGAAAGCGTACAGATAAATCCTTCATGGTACCTAAGAGTGAAATCATAGAAAAAGATTATGATCTATCCATCAACAAATATAAGGAAGTTGAGTATATACTGTAGAATATCCACCAACATCTGAAATCTTGGATGAAATAGAAAAGCTGAATGAGCAGATAATGGAAGAGACCAGAGCGTTAAGAGAATTATTGAAAGGGACCCTCAAATTGAGGTTTGGTGAAGGCAGATGAAAATACAAATTAAAAAGAAATATTTGATTTGCAAATGGGGAAAACACCAGCTAGAAATAATGATAAATACTGGAACACTAAAGATTATAAAATGGATATCAATAGCAGATTTAACTAGTACAGATAAGTATATTAATAATACGAAAGAGTATATTTCACGATCAGCAGTTAAAGAAAGTGGCATAAAGATTATTCCTGCAAATACGGTGGTTATGAGCTTTAAACTTTCAATTGGGAAAACAGCAATATTGTCTGAGGATATGTATTCAAACGAAGCAATTATGGCATTTCACGATAAACATGTTGTTGAATTGCTTCCGGAGTATACTTATTATTTAATTAAAGCTAAGAATTGGAATGGTGGAAGTAATAGAGCTGTAATGGGACAAACTCTTAATAAAGCTACTTTGTCAGAGATTGAAGTAGATGTTCATACAATTGATGAGCAGAGAAAAATTGTTGAATTACTAAATTTATTAGGGAAAATTATTTATAAAAGGAATACTCAACTAAGTAAATTAGAAGATATTTTAAGCGCCTGATTTGTTGAGATGTTTAATGGTAAAAATTATCCAAGAGAAGAGCTGGAAAATCTCTCACACGGTAAAGGAGAATATGGAGCGCAATCAGCATCTGTTGAATATAATTCAAAGTAGACCCTAGATATGTAAGAATTACAGATATTAAGGAAGACGGTTCACTAAATGATGATTTTGTTTGTTCTGCAAATATTGAAGACGATGAATTATATAGTTAGAGTATGGAGATTTTTTTGTTTTGCTCGGATGGGTGCAACAGTTGGGAAAAACATATGCATATAGAGGTGGAAATCAAATATTTGCTGGATATTTGATTAGATATAAGTTGAACCTCAATAGGATTATTCCAGAGTATTTATATGAGTTTACAAGACTACATGAGTATAGAAACTGGGTATCGTTGAATCAAAGTGGCGCCGCCCAGCTGGTATAAATGCAAAAATATGGTTCACTGAGGATACCAGTTGCACCCATTGGAAGAGCAGAGAGTATTGCTAAATTTGTTGGACAAGTCGACAAACTCAAAAGTTGAGGTGCAAAAAGCATTGGATAAAGCTCAGTTATTATTCGATAGTCTTATGCAAAAGTACTTTTGGATAGGTGATAAATAGTAAAAATATAATAAATACATGAAAAGCTTTTATTGTTAAATACAAATAAATCAGGATATGTAATAAGGTATTAGCTGGAGTAGGATGATGGTATATAAAGGAGTATACTGTCATGGAAGAAAAATTGTAATCATATTAAATGAAATGTCTGAGTATTTATCTATTTCACAGATGAAAAAGCTTCAGGAGGTAATCTTGAAAGCTTTTTTTCTGATTGTGAAGCTACTAACAGGATATATCGAATGAAGATTTCTTGAAACTATTTTTAGATGCAAAGAAGGGTAGAAGGATGCTCTGGAAAAGAACTATACAGTATTATAAGGTAACTATAGAACACTTGCTAAAGAATAAAAGATACACCTGTGAGAAGAGTGACTACAGAAGAGATGAGAGAATACCTTTCTGACTATCAAAGATAAATAATTGCAGTAATACTACAATTGATAATATATGCGAAATATTTCCAGTTTCTTTTTCGTGGCTTGAAGAGGAAGATTATATTCTGAAAAAGTCCTTTAAAGCGTATTCATAAAATAAGGACTAAGACAGTGGTAAGAGCGTTATTTCCGATGAGAGCATAGAAAGACTTAGAGATAATTGCTCATCAAAAGAGATAAGGGCGATAATTGACCCTATTATATTCCACAGGTATTAGAGTAGGTGAGCTTGTAAATCTAAATATTAGTGACATAGACTTGGAAGGTCGTGAATGTGTTGTATATGGCAAGGGAAATAAAGAGAGAAAAGTATACTTTGATGCCAAGGCAAAGGTGCACCTTATTGATTATATTGAAAGTAGAGATGACGATAAGGATGCCCTTTTTGTAACTTTGGATGCACCACATGACAGATTGAAAAATAAGTGAGTGGAGATTAGATTAAGAGAACTTGGCAGAAAGTTGAATCTTGAAAAAATCCACCCGCATAAGTTCCGTAGGAGTATGGCAACAAGAGCCATAGATAAGGGCATGCCAATAGAACAAGTTCAAAAGATACTTGGTCACTCTCAAATAGATACTACAATGCAATACGCCATGGTAAAACCAAAATAATGTAAAGAATTCTCACCAAAGATATATTGCTTAAAAATTTTGCAACTTGAGGTTTGGTGAAGGCAGATGAAATACAAATTAAAAAGAAATATTTGATTTGCAAAATGGGAAAACACCAGCTAGAAATAATGATAAATATTGGAACTCTAAAAGATTATAAATGGATATCAATAGCAGATTTAACTAGTACAGATAAGTATATTAATAATACGAAAGAGTATATTTCACAATCAGCAGTTACAGAAAGTGGCATAAAGATTATTCCTGCCAATACGGTGGTTAGTGAGCTTTAAACTTTCAATTGGGGAAAAACAGTAATATTGTTCTGAGGATATGTATCAAAACGAAGCAATTATGGCATTTCACGATAAACATGTTGTTGAATTGCTTCCGGAGTATATTTATTATTTAATTAAAAAGCTAAGAATTGGAATGGTGGAAGTAATAGAGCTGTAATGGGACAAACTCTTAATAAAGCTACTTTTGTCAGAGATTGAAGTAGATGTTCATACGATTGATGAGCAGAGAAAAATTGTTGAATTACTGAATTTAGTAGGGAAATTATTTATAAAAGGAATACTCAACTAAGTAAATTAGGAGACATTTTAAGCGCCTGATTTGTTGAGATGTTTGGAGATCCTGTATGAATAATAAAAATGGATTATGAACACATTTGGAGAAATATGTAGAGTTAGACAGGGATTACAAATTCCAATATCTAAACGATTGATAAATTATAGAAGAAGGGTATATGAGTATATAACAGTGCAATATATTAATGGTGGGAAAGATAGAGAATATATAAAAACCAAAGCCTACAGTTATATGTATGGAAGATGATATTCTTATGGCAAGAACAGGAAATACTGGTAAAAGTAATTACTGGGGTTAGAGGAGTTTTCACAATAATTTTTAAAATAGAGTTTGATAGGAAGAAATATAATAATGCGTTCATTGTGCAATATTTGAATTTAGATTTTTATTAAGGCAGATATTATTAGAAGGGCAGGTGTATCTACTATACCAGATTTGAATCATGGAGAGTTTTATAAAATTAAAATATTTGAGCCACCAATAGAACTACAAAACAAATTTGCAACATTTGTCAGCCAAGTCAACAAATCAAAATTGTTAGCTGCCTCGCAACCTCAAATCCATATATACAAAACCCTAACTTTGCTGTAAAATAGCCATAGTTAACGATTTCCTAATATAAAGGGCCTTATACAAATAAAATTTTTAAGAATATGCTCCTAAGTTGAGATATTCTCTATTAAATACTACTTACTAAAACTACGGGGAGGTTTGCCATGGGCAACTTTGACTATTTGAAAGAGGAAAAGAGGTTTGATACCTTTTCAAATGTTGCTATTGCGGCAGAAAAAAAGTTTTATATATGATCCGTACTGTGCGTGATGAATTGCCGCAGAGCTATGGAATTTGCTGTTAAATGGATGTATTCGGTGGATGCTTTCATTGACTAAAGCCGCATCAGGACAATCTGATAAGTTTGATGAATACGGAAGAATTCAAAGATATTATTGATGCAGACTTGTTTAAGCGTATGGATTTTATACGTAAGATAGGTAATGACGGTACGCACAATGCAAGGAAGGTAACTGAGGAGCAGGCAATGCTTTGTCTTGAAAACCTGCATATATTCTTTGATTTTGTGAGCTATTGCTATGCGGATAATTATGTCGAACAAAGTTTTGATAAATCACTTTTGAAAAAAGAGATTGAGTCGCCGAAGACACCGGAAATTTCCAATATAGATTTAGATAAGCTGATAGCAGAGAATGCATCACTTAAGGCTTCACTTACAGAACAGAGAGAAGAAAAGATTCAAAGCTATGTTACAAAGCCGCTTGAACTTTCGGAATATTCGACAAGAAAAATATACATTGATACTATGCTGTCAGATGCAGGATGGAGAGAAGGCTCTGACTGGTTAAATGAGGGTAAAGATAGAGGATTACCTACAGATTCAGGCAACGGATTTGCAGACTATGTACTTTATGATGATGCCCATAGACCGCTTGCTGTAGTAGAGGCTAAGCGTACATGTGTGGACGTTGTTGCAGGAAGAAAACAGGCAAACGACTATGCAGACGCTATTGAAAAAGAGTTCGGAAGACGACCTTGTATTTTCCTTACAAACGGATTTGAGACAAGAATAATAGACGGTGAATACCCTGAAAGAAAGGTAGCAATCGTATATTCAAAAGAAGATTTGGAAAAGATGTTCAACTTAAGAAAGATGAGAACATCTCTTGAAAATGTCGTTATAGATAAGAATATAGCAGGCAGGTATTACCAGGAGGCCGCAATCAAGGCGGTATGTAATGCTTTTGATAAAAAACATCGCAGGAAAGCATTGCTTGTTATGGCTACAGGTTCAGGAAAGACAAGAACTGTAATAGAGTTGTGCCATGTACTTCTTGATGCGGGGTGGATTAAGAATATATTGTTTCTTGCGGACAGAACGTCTTTGGTAATTCAGGCAAAGAGAGCGTTTAGAAATAATTATTCCGATCTGTCGGTAACAAATCTTTGCGAGGAAAAAGATAATTACAATGCTCATTGTGTTTTCTCTACATATCAGACAATGATGAATTGTATAGATTCAGCTAAGGAGGAAGACAGAAAGATATTTACATGCGGACATTTTGATCTCGTGATATGTGATGAGGCACATAGGTCTATATATAATAAATATAAAAAAATATTTTTACATATTTTGATTCTCCTCTTGTAGGACTTACAGCTACCACCAAAAAGACGACATTGATAAGAATACTTATGAAAGATTTGACTTGGAGCAGGGAATTCTGACGTATGGATATGAACCTCACAGGCTGTAAAGGACGGATATCTGGTTGACTTTTATCTGTTGAAACGAAGCTTAAGTTTATTGAGGAAGGAATGTGTATGCAAAATCTTTCAGATGAAGATAAGAGCATATATGAGAATACTTTTGAGACGGAGGATGGTGACATACCTGAGTCAATAAGCTTCGTCGGCACTCAATGATTGGATATTTAATGCAGATACAATTCGCAAAAGTGCTTGATACATTTATGAAAACCGGAATCAAAATAGATTACGGACAAAAGATTGGAAAGAGTATTATCTTTGCAAAAAACCATGCACATGCTGAAAAGATTCTTGAAATCTTCAATAAGGAGTATCCACATCTAACCGGCTATGCGCAGGTCATTGACAACAGAATTAAGTTTGCACAGCGTATTATAGATGATTTTTCTGAAGCGAATAAATTGCCACAGATAGCTATTTCTGTAGATATGCTTGACACAGGCATTGATGTACCTGAGGTTGTTAATCTTGTCTTCTTTAAGAAGGTAATGAGCTATGCAAAGTTCTGGCAGATGGTGGGTCGTGGGACAAGACTGTGTCCGGGTCTTATTGACGGAGAGGATAAGACTAAATTTTATATATTTGATTTTTGTGAAACTTTGAGTTCTTCAGAATCAATAAGAATAAGGGTAAAGTCTCTGCAAATGATATTTTCGATACAGAGTGCCATCTTTCAATTTAAAGTTTGAGATAGCTACAGATTACAGGATTTGGACTATCAAAGCGATGAACTATATCATTCAGAAAAAGGCTTTGTTGAAGAGATGGTAGCAAGTGTATCAGAGCTTTCAAGAGACAGATTTGATGTAAAGCAACATTTAAAGTTTGTGGAATTATATTCTACGGAGGAAGGCTATAAGGCACTTACATTTGAAGATACAGTGCTGATAAGAGAAGAACTTTCACCTCTTATTTTACCTGAAGATGATGAAATCAGTGCAGTGCGTTTCGACGCATTGATGTATGGGTATAGAGCTTGCATGCCTTGCTGGTAAATCATATAAGAGGTTTGTTACCGATTTAAGGAAGAATGCGAAAAACTTTGCAAGTATTGCTAATATTACAGAGATAAATGAGCAATCAGACCTATAGAGGATATATTACATACTGATTACATTGAAGGCTGCGGAGTAAACGAGTTTGAGATAATAAGAAAAAGCTCCGTGGACTTATGAAGTATATTCCAAAAGGGGTATTATATATGATACCAACTTCACTGACGATATTATTTCTATAGAATGGAACGACTCGGATCTTGAAAGTGATTCATTAAAAAAATTACCGTGCAAAGGCTGAGTATTATATTAAAGAGCATCAGGACAATGAGGCTATAAAAAGTTAAAACCAATATTCTTTAAGCAAAGATGATATAAAAAGAACTGGAAAAGGTACTTGGTCAGAGCTTGGAACAAAAGAGGAATATGAGAAGGAATACGGGCAAAAGCCGCTGGGTGAGTTGCGAGAAATAGTCAGGGCTTTTGATATGAATGCTGCAAAGGAGGCGTTTTTCAGCATATCTTGAGAACAGCAATCTTGACAGCAGACAGATTTACTTTTGTAAATCAGATTGTAGAGTATATAGTTCACAATGGAATAATGAAGGATTTATCTGTATTACAAGATACACCATTTACAGATCAGGAAGTATAGTTGAGATATTTACAGACTTGGGAGTATGGGCAAATATCAAAGGTATCATAGATAGTATCAATGAGAATGCGGCTGCGTAGAAAGATTTATACAATATAACCCTGACTTTCCGTCGTTTCTCTCAAAAACCTGGTACTCTAGGTATCCAGGAGCATGCAGTTTTGAAAGAAATTGTTACTCAGCTTTTTGTTAAATAGAGGGCATCAAGGTTACTAGAGCCAACCGGTTTTTAACCTTTCGTTAACAGATTGGTTTCTTGATATATGATATGTGATCATCACCTTTATTTACCACCCCAAAATCAGCTAAAGTTGATCAAGTCATAAGAGTTTATTTTTATTCTTGAAGCACTGATTTTCTAATACCCTTTAAAAAGAAATATGCTATAGTAATAAACTATACAGCAAATAATTGTTCTGCACTTGTAAATATATAGGTGACAAAAAAATGGGGTTTAAAAATGGCTTGAATAGATGGTATTATAGGATGAGGATTTGAATATAACCAGATTGGAATGTAAAGATATTTGTAGTAGGCGGTATGGAGATAAAAAGACTATTTGAATATAACCAGATTGGAACGTAAAGTTAACTACATACCATCTATCGTCAATGTGAAGCCACATTTAAATAGAACCGAAAATAGAATATAAGACTTAATACTGTGCTTTAGGTAGTAAATATACTACTTGACTTAAATATAGGATGACAAATATTGAAGTGGATAAAAACCTGAAATCTATTATTGACAAAAATACTCCGGCAATTGTCCTATTTGTAATAGTATAAATACGGATTATTCAATGCATATATAGATAATAAGATAAATATGGGATATGGTGTAATGATTGTAAAATGCATTTTCATATATCGAGGATAAAAAGTATCTCCAATATGAAAACACTTTGGTTCCGGAAGGATTAAAGTATTAAGCAACATTAGTAGTTTATGTTTAGTTTTACCGAATTAAACATGTAATTAATAAAAAGATAGTATAAGAATCTATGTGTTATATGTTAGGAATGATTTTTATGAAAACCATTGTATATGGATAGCTACATTCGAAGAGAATAATTTTGAACAATATTGGGATAATGAGCCCTATGAAAATGAATTAAAACTTTTCAAAGAGGGGCTCTGAGCTAAACCTGACAGTAGAATAAAATGTGGATTTTGCAAGGAAACGGGATTGGAAGAACTTGATGAGAAGGATTTTTGGTTTTGTTTTAGGTCTTCTTTATGTAATGTACGTGAGCTTGCAAAAGATTATATCTCTGATTTGGATGAATTTGAAAGCGTGTGTCATGAAAAAGGGATTTTAGAAGGAAATGTTATTTGGGGAGTAGCTGTTAAAGATTTCCATGATTTAGATCCGAAAGTTTGCAGTATGCATTATATTGATAAATTTGAAGTGTAAAGCTTTATTAAGTCCCTTTGTTTTGACCTTTTTAATGTGTTAATATATCAAAAACTAAATCAGGTATATGGGAGATGTTTATGTACAAAATATTTGTATATGGGACTTTGAAATCTGAATATCTGCAAAATAAGCTATTAGGGCATACATTAGAGTCATATGATGCCAAGCTTGAGGGTTATTCTATAAATACAGGTGAGAAGTATTTCAATGTAATTCCAAATGATGGCGGTTGTGTTAAGGGTAAGGTCTTACTTGTAAATGATAAGGATATACTTTATATAGACCAATGGGAATCTGTTCCTATGTATATAAAGGACAAAAGTGAGAGTACATTCAAAAATATGGTTATGAGGATGTTTATATCTATATAAAGAAAGATAAAGAAGACAAGATAAAATTGCAGGATGATGTCTTTAATATGAGCAACAATGAAAATCTTGAAGCCACTATTGATGAGTTTGCAGGTGCCAGAGATACGGAGTTTCCGGTATGTGACTATATATCTGAATTATTATATGATTTAAGTGCAGGTGCTTTGAGTGACTCTAAGAAAGTTAAGGATGTAGTTAACTGAGCAGGTAAAAAGACAAAGAGGCTTCATTTATAGGATATGAGGATTTGCATTATGAAAATAGCGGGCAGCAGGTTTCACTTTATTATACGGAGGAGAATGAAAAGGCTACTTTGACTGTGGTGATTCCTGTTTCCGCCTGTAATCCTGTAAGGCTTTTGTGAAAAGCTGGTGGAAAACTTGAAAACAGAAAGGCGGAGATTTTGCAGATTACATTTATTCAAAAATATAATATCAAAGTATTGAAAAAACCGAAGGTGACAATCTATTCGTCAGGTGAAATTGATAAGCTAAAAAGGGTTGAAGTTTTGTCGGTCGCAGAAAGTGATGTTAAGAGTAATGAGATTATAGAAGCGGCAGATATGGATATATCAAGGAGTGAGGATATTAAAGTATATGCCTTTAATAATGTGAGTATATGTATACCGAAGAGCTTTTGAGCCTTCTATATGGACAGGTTGAAGTCTTTGTTGTTATTGAAAAAAAGGCTGCCACATTTGATGTGACAGTCCTTTTTATAGAAACTATTTTTTTAAACAGTTTTGCAAAGAAGCCTTTTTTCTTAGGCTCAGGCTTTATCAGTTTTCCGCCTTTGACACTCTAAGTGTTGGGTAAATTTTTCATTCCAAGTTAATTTTACTACAAAAATAGGACCTTTCGCATGAACGAATGGTCCTATTTCTTGCGTATGAGAATATTGTTATTGCAAAAATATATGTATTCATCATAAAATCCTGTCTTTGACAGTTTTGGAAGATAAAATACCCTTCAAACCATTTGTTTTAGCGGCTTTGGAGGGTATTTACATTTCGTTTTTAAAACTAAAAATAGTATTTTATTTTCCCTTACTTTGTTTTTTAATTGTTCTCATTTTGACTTTTGTTATAAAATTCAAAATCTGTATTAAAATGACAAATCTCATGTAGCTTATCTGTAAGCTCCGTTCTTTTTATATAGCGGTATAAAAACCTTGCTCTTTTACATATGCAAAATTAAAACCTTTGAGTTTTAGAATCTCTTCACATGTATATTTGTGTTCTAAAGCTTTCAAGATATCTGTAAATAATCAATGCTAAAAAACAAGTTAAGTGAGCCGTATTCTGTCAACTCTTTGCAAGTACACAGGCCTTGCTTCAAACTCGGTTTTTCATAATTCTAGCACTCTTCGATTTGCCATCGCTTTTTCACTTATACTTAGTATTTCACTTACATTATCGTCAAGTGGGTCTGTTGAGACAGCATACATACCGTCATACTTAGTTTCTTCATCTATCTTGTCTGTATTAAGAAAGTTATGTACATTTGCCTTTTCTCCATCATCAGTTACTGCAAGGCTGCTAATAAACCTGGCAGGATCATTAGGATTTCTCCTTTCTTTTTGACGTTACCTTTTTCAAGCATTAGCTTAGCTCTGTCAACTTGTTTTCTCTAATAGTTTTTGGTATTTGGCATATTTGGGTGAATATGTGATGATAAGTCTCTGAGATAAATCTTTGAGGTGTATACAGACATCTTTGTAATATATAGCCTCATCATCCTTTGATATTTCTGCCAAATCTACTACTTTATCATCAGACAAACGTTTAAATCCTTTAGTGTCTAAAAAGTCCATTGTCTATCCTGGCATTAAGTTTTTATAGATTGTGTAACGACAAAAGGCTCTTTTCGCCCATATGATTGTATTTTTCTTATCCGAACCGAGTCCCTGCATCGCTACAGTAAATAAACTTTTGACAGTCAAACTCGTTTAAAATCTTTTTCTTCAAGAGGTTTAATAGAGGTTTGCTCATTAGCATTACCCGGAAATAGAGAAAAAAACAAGTGGAATGCCGTCACCATCCATAAACATACCCATTTGTACCTATAGGGTTTTGGTCTGTGTTCCTTACTTTTGCCGTATTTCTTAATGCCGTCTTCATCTTCAATCTCAAAAATAATAATTGGTGCAATCATAAAAAGGATTTTATCATTGCGTTTTTCCCAATAAGTGGCTGTTTTTATAAGTTTCAGATTGTATAAGGTCACATTCTTTAGCGAGTACATTTAAAGAACGGTGCACGTCATGTAATTGGTAAGACGTATGGCTCCAAAAAGTCCAGTGCACATTTATAACTGAGCGTTTACTGAAGGTTCAGAGTATTCTTGAGTAAATCAAATCTGATAATATCGAGTTGATATCAAACTTGAAGCTATATTTATCCCTTATTTTTCTGCAAACTTTATCCAAGCCAAGGTTATAATAAAAGTATTGCAAAAACAGATATCCCCACGATAGAAGACTTGTTGTTGAGGTTGAAGTCTTTTGTGGAGTTAAAAGAAATATTTACTGTCTTCTTTATATTTTTTTGTGTTTCAAGTCTGCCCTCAGCACGGTTTCATTCCATTACATCATCTCTGGTAGGTCCGTGCTTTTTAATAAATCAGCAAAGCGTACCAAGTTTGCGTCACATTAACAGAGGTGCTAACACCTTTGTCATTGATGAAACTTTTTAGAAATATAGAATGACTCAGCATTTTTTTGATTTTTGATGTAGTAACTTTCATAGGAAACCTCCAACTCCCATTATACCACACAATACTATAAAATACTATATAATAAAAACGAAAAATTTTGACAAATTTTTCAATCAAGAAATGTAGGCTATATGCGGGTTGTGAGACTTTCTTAAGGCTTATTTAGGTAAACAAACTGTCAAAGACCCTGAGTCCTTTTTATATAAACTATTTTTAAACAGTTTTTGCAAAGAAGCCTTTTTCTTAGGCTCAGGCTTTATAAGTTTTTCCGCCTTTGACACTCTAAGTGTTGGGTAAATTTTTCATTCAAGTTAATTTTACCACAAAAATAGGACCTTTCGCATGAACGAATGGTCCTATTTCTTGCGTATGAGAATATTGTTATTGCAAAATATATGTATTCATCATAAAAACAAAAGTCATATCACTGGTTTTATTTTTCTATGTTCAGTTTAAAGTTTATATCTTATTAAAGTAATTTTACCGAAGCAAATAAGTATTATTAAAGGGAGGTCGTATGAGAGGAAGCAAGGAAAAAGATATTACACAAAAAGGCACTTGAGATGTATAATGATGTGTTTGCAGATATTATAAATGTACTACTGTTTAATGGGGAGAGTGTAGTAACGGAAGACAGTTTGACAGATGTATTGCAGAAAGTATTCTAAAGATAGATGGTAGAATAAGAGCACAGTATAGGGATATCGCAAAAATACTGGTACAACAGTAAGATAAAATTATCAATGTTCGGTCTGGAGAACCAAAACAAAACCTGAGAAACTGATGCCACTTAGGATCTTTTGGATATGACGGAGCGGGAGTATACAGAGGCAAGCTAAAAATGAGAACAGTAAAGAAGCAAGATATCCCGTTATTACATTAGTATTGTACTTCGGATATAACGGCAGATGGTGTCATCCAACGAATTTGCTTGAACTTTTGGATATAGATAAAAGAATCAAACCATATGTGAATGATTTCAAGATGAATCTATTTGAAATAGCATACCTTGACAGGGAAAAAGATAGATATGTTCAAGAGTGACTTTTGGATACTTGCCGATTATCTGTATCAGATGCGTAAATAAGGATTATGTAGCAAGTGACACAGTAATTGAACATGTGGATGAACTTTTGATGCTGATGTCGGCAATGACAAAGGACTACAGATTTGAAGATACCATAAATGAAGTTAAAAGGGAAAGGGAGCATGTGACTATGTGTGGGTACTGGATAGAGTAGAGGCAAGAGGAAGAGAAGAAGGAATTAAAGAAGGAATTAAAGAAGGGATTAAAGAAGGTACTGTAAATATCCTTAGTTTCTCTGGTAAATGATGGGATTCTAAGCATTGCAGATGCAGCAAAAAGAGCCGGCATTAGCGAAGAAAGCTTTTAGAGGATATTTAGAGCGAGGTTAATGCAAATTAGCGTATAGTTTTTTTAATATATTTAAATAAAATCAGTGGGTGTAAAAACTCAATAAAGTTTTTCACACCCCTACTATAGAAACTATTTTTTAAACAGTTTTGCAAAGAAGCCTTTTTTTCTTAGGCTCAGGCTTTATCAGTTTTTCCGCCTTTGACACTCTTTTATATCCGAGATATAGATGCCCGCTTACTACAGCCTTTTACTTCTGTCTTTAGAGGTATCATGGCAAATACTTTTTCATCCGCCATGAGTGTCATTATTCTTGGTCCTACCTTAGCCTTTTACTATGGGGACTTTCGTCCATTTCAGATACCAAGGCGTCTGCTCATATACGATTTTAGGCAAACCTGATTCTTTTTATTTTTCAGTTTCTTTTTATCTATAATAAGCATCGAAACCGTTTGTTTGGCAGCTTCCATAGCTGCCTGTGACTCTACCTGCTTTTGTCTCCATCTTTCTTCCGAAAAAAATGAGAGGGCAACTAAGGCAGCAAGTAATATAACGAGTATGACAATAGAATTGTCAAAAATGTTCTCACTTTTAATTCCTCCGAAAATAAAAATTGTGAAGTATCACTGACGACAATTATATCAAAATCTTAACAATTTATCAACAAATTCTCAATATGATACCGATGAGTCTAATTTAAGTTTGAAGATATTGTGATATAATAGTACACTAATGTTTTTAGGAGGCTATATGAGAAAGATACTTATTGTTATAGATATGCAAAACGATTTTATTGACGGAAGTCTCGGTACTAAGGAAGCTGTCGGCATAGTAGAAGATGTTAAGATCCTTACATATGATAAAAAGGGATGTATTTGCAACTATGGATACACATAAAGAAAAACTATCTTGATACTCAGGAGGGCAAAAATCTTCCCGTATCACATTGTATAGAAAAATACTGAGGGTTGGGAGCTGAACGGTGGCATAGCTAAGCTTATATATCCTGAGAATGTATTTAAGAAGCCGACTTTCGGAAGTGTGGAGCTTGCAAGAAGATAAGTGAGATAAGCCAAAGATGGAGAAATAGAAATAGAGTTGGTCGGACTTTGTACAGATATATGTGTGGTTTCAAATGCTCTGCTTTTGAAGGCGTTTTTACCTGAGACAAGGATAAGTGTAGATTCTTCCTGCTGTGCCAGGTGTGACTGTAGAAAAGCATAATGCCGCGCTTGAGACTTTAAGAAGTTGCCAAGTGAGTATAGAATAATATTTTGATTGATTAAAAGTCTACATTCAAGTTTTACTTGTTTGTAGAACTTTGATTTCTAAATTGTTCACAAAATAACGGAGTTTTTAAGTTTCATTTCAGCTTGAGATTGTATCCTTAATGCATCAAAGAAAACAAACCTTTAAAAATAAAAAAAGAGGTATACATATGAAGAAGAATATAAATATAAGGCAATAGCTTTATCGCTTGCCGGAATGGGACTTATGCTAAGCCTTGGTGCTTGCAGCAATGTAGGAGCCAATGCAGCTACAATAAGTGCAAATGTAAGCAATCAGGACACCAAGGGGAACACTACAAATATAAGTGTGGACAATAACACTGTCAGTATAAACGGAGACGGTGCAAGCAGTGAAGGCAATGTGATAACTGTAAGTAAAGCAGGCAATTATAATTTTACCGGAACTTTGGATGAGGGACAGATAATTGTGGATGCTGACGGTGATGTAAACTTTACATTCAACAATTTCAGTATTTCATATTCCAAAGATGCTCCGATAGTCGCAAAGAAAGGAAAATTAAATATCGTATCGGCGGACGGTACTGACAATAAGGTAAGTGATAAGAGAGATGCCAATACAGAGGATGAAAAAACGGTTCAAATGAAAGCTCAAAAGAGGCATATGATGCGGCCATCTATGGTGAAGCCGATATAAATCTTAGCGGAAGCGGCAAGCTGACTGTAGAAGGCGGCTATGAGGACGGAATACACAGTAAGTCAAACTTGAGTGTTGAGAGTGGAAATTATTCCGTTACGGCTTCACACCACGGACTGAACGGAAAGAAAACTTTGGTTGTAAAGAACGGTAATTTTGATGTTACTACTGTAGAGGATGCATTCCACTCAAAGGGCGATGTTACTGTAGAAAACGGTGAAATAAATATAAACGCAGGTGATGATGCGGTGCATGCCGACAACACACTTACCGTCAAGGACGGAAAGATAAATGTTTCAGCTTCCAATGAGGGACTTGAAGGTATCACTGTAAATATTGAAGGCGGAGATATTACAGTCAATTCAAGCGATGACGGCGTGAATGCGGCAGGTGATACCGAGGACGGATCGCAGGCAAGCTATGCCATAAATATTTCAGGAGGTAACTTAAAGGTTGTACCGGGCGGTGACGGTATAGATTCAAACGGTGATCTGAATATTTCAGGAGGAAATATATTTATAGACGGTCCTTCTGACGGTGGTAATGCACCTGTTGACTATGACGGAACCGCCACTATAACAGGTGGAAAGCATACTGCTACCGGAAACTCGGGTATGTTTGAGGTACTTTAGGAGGCAACGGCTCAACTCAGTCAAGTATTATATTATCTTGACAGTAATGTTACACCGGGAAGTACCATTAAGCTTACTGATGAATCGGGTAATGAGATATTCTCTTCAGCAGATCAGACTCAGAGCTACAATACGGTACTTTATAGCAGTGATAAGCTTGAGAGCGGAAAGAAATATGAGATAAGTGTCGGTGACAGTAAGGAGTCTGTAACGTTGGAGAGCGGATCCAATACTATCGGAAACCGTCAGGGTGGAATGGGCCAGCCATCACAGAGAGGAAACTTCGGAGGTAGTCAAGGCGGAGGTAACGGAGACCGTCAAGGTCAGCCGCCGCAGATGGACGGAAACGGCAATAATCGCCCGGCAATGCCGCCACAAGGAGAAAACTTCGGAGGTAGTCAGGGCGGAGGTAACGGAGATCGCCAAGGTCAGCTGCCACAGATGAACGGAAACGGCAGAGAACAGGGCGGAATGGGTCAGCCACCGCAGGGAGGTACGCAAGGAGGAAATCAAAATCAGCCGCCACAGGGAGGAAACTTCGGAGGTAGTCAGGGTGGAAATAGCGGAGACCGCTAGGGTCAGCCGCCGCAGATGAACGGAAACGGTAGAGAACAGGGTGAATGGGCCAGCCGCCACAGGGAGGTCCGCAAGGAGGAAATCAAAAATCAGCCGCCACAGGGAGGAAACTTTGAGGTAGTCAGGGGTGGAAATAACGGAGACCGCCAGGGTCAGCCGCCGCAGATGAACGGAAACGACAATAATCGCTCGGCAATGCCGCCACAAGGAGGAAACTTTGGAGGTAGTCAGGGTGGAGATAACGGAGACCGCCAAGGCCAGCCACCGCAGGGAGGGTCCACAGCCGGATCAGGCACATATTGATGACAACCAAAACAGTAAAAATAAAGGTGACTCAAAGAAGAAAAAGAACAAACAAAAGAATAATAAAAATACTGATAACAAATCAGGAAAGGACAATAATGAGAAGATTCGCCCTAATACCGACGTATAAGCCAAATGAAAATTTGATATATTTTGTGCAGTCCCTTGGAAAAAGAGGAATAGAGGTAGTAGTGGTGGATGACGGCTCAGGGAAGAATATCTTCCCTCTTTTCACAACTGGAAAAACAGTAATGCAAAAGATTATAGG
>BNJU01005540.1_pt1 | contig 19695 bp, 20 predicted proteins | sample 8539281 | NCBI WGS metagenome assembly BNJU01 (sample SAMD00202456, study PRJDB9452) | human saliva metagenome | isolation source: human saliva | place: Japan
TGTTGTCGTAGTCGATTCTGTAGTCGTTGTTGACTCAGTTGTCGCCTCTGTCGTTGTTTCTGTTGTTGATTCAGTCGTTAAAGCTGTCGTTGTTGCTTCTGTTGTTGTTGAACCAGTTGTAACAACATATCCAACATAGTCATAGCAATCAACTTGCTCTGGAGTTAAATCTTTTTGTTCTACAACTTGTCCAAGAATTGAGCTATCCGTGACTAACACTTCTCCTTGAGTCGCTAAGAACGCTCCTGCTCCACCTAATACTAAAACAGTTTTTAGCAATACGAGATGCTTTATTTGATTTAACGAGGTATAGACCGCCTGCTAAAAGTACTACTGAAAATACCAATGTAATTGTATTAGCTACTGTACCTGTGCTTGGTAATTCTTTTTCTTGTTTTGAAACTGATACGCCACAAGTTCCGTTTTTCTTATAAACATAAGTCACTTGTGCTCCCGCTTGTACATCAGCTTCAGTTGGTTTCCCTTGTTTAATTTCTTTTCTAACTGTTTCTGTTGTTTTATCGTAGTCAACATAGTTCACACTTGCAGCTGATGCAGGCGATGCTACACTTACTCCTAATGTCAAAGTAGCTAATGTTGCTAAAATCATCTTACTAAACTTTTTCATCGATTCATCTCCCCATTATCATTTGTTACAGTTCATCGTACTGTATTCACTTTTAAAAAGCAATTAAAATTCGTTCCGCATATTTGTCCTTTAGCTGTCTTTCATCGTATTAGATTCTCCACAAACTAAAAAGCCTGGAGTTTATCCAGGCTACATCATTATAACCGATCAGTTGGAGCCACCGTATAGACTTCTGTAGAAGTTGTTGTCATCGTTTGAGTTGTTGGCTCTTCCGTCGTTGTTGTTTCAGTTGTTGTCGTTGCTTCTGTTATCGTTGTTGGTTCTTCCGTTGTTGTTTCAGTCGTTGTTGTTGACTCTGTTGTTACAACTGTTGTCGTTGCTTCAGAAGTCGTTGTTTCTTTTGAAATATAAAACCCAACGTAGTCATAGCAATCGATTTCCTCAGGATCTAAGTTCATTTGCTCAATGATTCGACCTAAGATTGAACTGTCTCTTTGCTAAAACTTCTCCTTGGAAAGCAAAGAATGTTCCTAACCCACCCAATACTAAAACTGTTTTAGCAATATTGCGCATCTTGTTTGATTTTACTAAGTACAGACCACCTGCCACTAATACTACTGCAAAAATTGCTGAAACAGTGTTTGCGACTGTACCAGTATTTGGTAATTCCGGGCCTCGTTTTGGAATCGATACGCCACATGTATTATTCTTTCTATAAACATAAACCGCGTGCAATCCATCTTGAAGATCTGCTTCAGTCGGTTTAACTTGTCTGATTTCTTTTCTAATGGTTTCAGTTGTTTTATCGTAATCGACATAGTGTACTGTCGCAGCCTCAGCAGTCGAAGATACAGTCATACCGATTGTTAAAGTGATTAAAGTTGCTACCAATACTTTAACTATTTTTTTCAAGCTATGCATTCCTCCTTTTTATCTTAATAACCTATTATATTACTGTATCTATTTTTTTAGATTGCAAAAAAATATAACAATAAATTTCTATTAATTTTTTTATCACTTAAGATTTTTTTAATAAGAATACTTTCTTTCCTTTAGCATTCAGTTATACATTTCTTATAATACTATATTTACTGTATTATTCATAAACGTGTAACATCATTGATATGTACCCGCTTCACTGGTTTGTCCAGTGAAGTGGGTACATATCAAATCTGCGTCTTTCTTCTTTCTCTTTTTCCTCCTTCAATCGGAGTTCTCTCATTTTTTAGAATGGCATTCTCCAATCTCAGGTACTCATTTTCGGCCTGAAGATGTTCTAGTTCTGTCATCTCTTCTGGTTTTTTTCTTTGGTCTACGTTCCATTTTTAGGTACTGTCCCTTTTACTTTATCAACTATAGTATACTTTTTTCTTGTATTGTGCGAGCCAGCTAGAAATCAGGCTTTAACTTGGAAGAGCGTATTCAAGCGAAACTCAATTTTGAGCCCCCACCTCGAGTAAGACTATATCAATCATTTCCTGTTTCAATGCTGGAGAGTAATAATTATTTTCCCCTTTTTCTAAGCCCTATCGATGAATCAATTTAATCATGTTTTTAAGATTTGACTTTTTATAACATACATATCTGAAAGTTGCGGATAGCTAAATCCTTGTTTTTCTGAGTTCAAAGATTTGAACTTATCCTCATAAGTTAATTTCATAATAAAAACACCCCAAAAGTTAAATTTTTCTGTCTAATTTTTTTGGAGTGCACTTCAGGTTTGTCCATTAAAGGAGATGTTTATAATTTTTCCCCTAGTCATAGCTGTATGTGATTAGTTACGTTCAACCCACTTGCGTCCGTCACGTTCAATAAGATCGAAACTTGCTTGTGGCCCTTTGCTTCCTGCAGCGTAGTTAGGAAACTCTGTTGCGATTTCACTGTCCCATGTTTTGCGGATGCTATCCACATACTTCCAAGAAGCGGCTACTTCTTCCCAATGCGTGAAGTTTGTCATGTCGCCTTCGATACAGTCAAGAATTAAGCGCTCATACGCTTCTGGACTACTCATTACGAAGTTCTCATCAAAGATTTTCTCCAAGTGACTTGTTTGAAGCGCGATGGTATTTCCAACGGCTTTCGAATTAATCACGAAGCAGAATCCTTCTCGAGGTGTGATATGAATAGAGATACGGTTTGATGGACAACCATCGATACCACAGAATAATGGTGAGTTTGCTTCTTTAAAAACAACATCAATAATCGTTTCTTTAGACTTCAAACTCTTACCTGTACGAACATAGAAAGGCACGCCTTCCCAACGTTCGTTATCGATGAACACTTTACCAGCAACATATGTTTCCATATTGGAATCATCTGCCACATTGGCATCTTCACGGTAACCAGATTTTAACCCGTCTACAGAAGGTCCATATTGCCCACGTACGAAGTTTTCGTTTACTTCTTCGGCTGTTGTATAAGGGCGAAGTTGTTCTAACACCTTAATCTTGTTCTTACGAACATCTCCAAATGAAACTGGTGGCTCCATCGCTACTAAAGCAAGGATTTGCAAGATGTGGTTTTGAACCATATCACGTAAAGCACCACTTGTATCGTAGTATCCACCACGTTCTTCTACACTCACTTGCTCTAAAAGAGAGATTTGAATATGGTCGATATTCTCTTTATTCCATAATGCTTCGAATACACGGTTAGCAAAACGGACTGCAGAAATATTTTGAATCATTTCTTTCCCTAAGTAGTGGTCAATACGATAGATTTGTTTTTCTTCGAATGATTGACGAAGTTGATTGTTTAATTCTTCTGCAGAAGCGTAATCTTTCCCGAATGGTTTCTCGATGATAAGTCGGTTATAGCCATTCTCAGTAATTAAACCTTCTGCTTTTAAATGCTCTGTAATTGTTCCAAAGAAAGTTGGTGCCATTGCTAAATAGAAGACACGATTGCCTTCGATTTGATACTTGGCATCTAACTCTTCTGAAAGTTCTTTTAATACGACATAATGATGTGTGTCAGTAACGTTATGAGGTTGATAGTAGAAATGAGAAAGGAATTGGTTTAATTCTTCTTCTGACTTCACTAATGACTGAACAGATTGTTTGATAACATCTCTGAAATACTCGTTAGTCCACTCTCTACGTGCTGTCCCAATCACTGCGAAATGATTTTTGATAAACCCTTTTTGAAATAGACGGAATAACGCTGGATATAGCTTACGATGAGCTAAATCGCCTGTTGCTCCGAACAGTGTAATGAGTACATGTTGTTCGCGCATGAGTTGTCCTCCTTGAATAAAATACGCAAGCAAATCGCCTGCAATTGATAAAATACTACTTTTCTAGTGTAAGTTATAAGTGTAGAATTGTAAACTATAAAACGCTCCCTTTCCAAAGAAAAGGAGCGTCTCTTTTTTATCCAATATCATTTGCATCTGTAATTTCAGATGTCTTATCTGAATTGATTGGAATCGTCTTTTGTTCTGTTGTAGGCTCAGCCGTCGTTGATTCAACGGTTGTTTCCTGTGTTGTCTCTTCTTGAGTCGTTTCCTCAGCAGTTGTTGTTTCTGTTGTAGAAGTAGTTGTCGTTGTAGTTGTAGTTGTTGTCGTTACACCATTAGGTAACCATCTACCTTCCCCATCGACTTTATAGCCATCAGGAGTTGTTTCATTGCGAAGCATTGCACCACTTGCTTTGAAGTAATACCATTCGCCATTATCTTTACCCCAGCCGACTTGCATTGCTCCAGACTTATCGAAGTAATAGTACTCCCCAGAAATTTCATGCATCCCTGTGAGCATTTCTCCAGTTGTTGGATGTAAGAAGTACCATTTACCAGCTTCTTTATACCAGCCATTTAGCATTGCGCCGCTCGCTTGATAATAGTGATAAGCACCATCATGCCATTGCCAGCCAGTTTGCATTGCTCCAGATTCGTTAAAGTAATAGTACTCTCCAGAAATTTCATGGAACCCTGTGAGCATTTCTCCAGTTATTGGATGTAAGAAGTACCATTTTCCAGCTTCATTATACCATCCCTTAAGCATAGCACCGCTCGCTTGATAATAGTGATAAGCTCCATCATGCCATTTCCAGCCTACAGCCATAGCACCAGAATCAACAAAGTAGTAGTTCACTTTATCGATTTCTTTTTCCCCAGTGACCATTTCTCCGTTTTCAGGATTTAAGTAATACCATTTATTTTCATCTTTCAGCCAACCTTTCTTCAAGGCTCCGCTCTTCGCGTAATAACGATATTTTCCGTCAATCCACTTCCAACCAGTTTGCATGATTCCTTCTTCATTCAAGTAGTATTTTTCGCCATCTACTTCTTGATTTCCGGTTAGTTTCTTGCCCTCTTTACTTAACAGATACCAAGAATCACCGTCTTTCAACCAACCAGTTGCCATTGCTCCTGAACTTGCAAAATAGCGACGGACTCCATCGACTTCTTTCCATCCAGTTTGCATAACTCCAGATTCATCGAAGAAATACGTTTTTCCATCAATTTCTTTTAATCCAGTTACTGCAACATTATTATTATCGAAGTAATACCATTTACCATTAACCTTCTTCCATGCAGAAGCTTGATCATTCTCAACTAGCAGTTCTCCACTTGAAGCAAACAGCATTCTCTTGCCATTAAAGGTTTGCCAACCTGTAAGCATCTTTCCGTCTTTATCAAATAGATATTGATTGTTTCCGCTATAGGCTAATTCATTCTGTCTTCTCGTGCCGTCAGACTGAATATAATACCAAGCACCTTCATGCCAGAACCATCCAGCAGGTTGTCTTGAACCATCTGCATGCACATAATAGTATTCTCCAGAACTATATGGATCCCAACTATCATTCGTATAAATCCATTGACTTGTTTGCATTTGTCCTTTTCCGTTAAAGAAATAGAACTTGCCATTAATTTCATGCCAACCAATCGCCATTTGGTCATCTGCTAAGCGATATTTCCAGAAACCATCTTCTTGATACCACTGAGCTTTTACGGTTGGAATATTTGGAAATGCATCAGAAATATTCTTGAAGCCATTATTAGAGATATCAAATACTGTTGCATTTTGAGTTTTACTTGAACTATGAATGATTTGAATCCCTTTTTTCTGAATATAATCTTTCGTCGAATCTACATTAATATCAGCACCTGTTGTCTGTACAATCATTGTCGGTGAAAGATTATTAATAAAAGTTGATAGTGTTAGATATTTTGGCATCATAGTGATGATTCCATTTCATCAAATCGACTTTCCCAATCTGAGGACCTAACTTGTCTTCAGCGCCTTCAGCGTTATCAAGGTCTCCTCCAAGATAAATTTTTTGTCCGTTAACTGTAATAACAGCCACAATAGAATTCGAATTATCATCTAATACTTTCTTCAATTGTCCATCTGGACCATATTCATTTTTGTAGTTATATAACTGAATATCCATGTCTCCTAATTTAAAGTGACTGTCTTTATCAGAAATATCTTGTACAAGTTTTACTCCCTTTTCTTTGGCAGCTTTTAGTGCATTATCATAATTATATAAATTATCCCAAAGTCCCCAAGAAGCTTTAATTCTCTGATCTGAATACTTTTTCAAATAAAAAGTATCTACTGGAAGTCTATTTAGTACTTCATCCGCACCACCAATATGGTCACTATGCACATGAGTCCCTAAAATAAAATCTAATTTTTGAACACCTACATTTGATAAATGACGGAACAAGCGATCTTCCAACACTTGATAATTACGAATAGCAATCCCAGCTCGCATTGGATATAACGGATTACTTCCATCTGGAAAATCATAATCTTCTCCCATATCAATCAATGCAAAATGACCATTACTTTCTAGAAGAATGGCATCACTTCCGGTACTTGCTTTCGTATTAATAAAGTGAATTCTGTTCACACCTGTTTGTGGAACAGTTTCTGCTTCAACTTTTGCACACAAACCGAGCGAAATAAATGCTCCCAAGGCTACTGCCGTTTTCACTTTTTTCATTATAAAGCCCCCATATAACTTGTTAAATATCATACTCTTTAATTATACAGAAAAAAATAAAAAAGATACAAAAAATTAAAAATTTTTTTGTATCTTTTCTTCATTATTTTGTAATTGGTAATTTCACTTTGAATAATGACCCATGATCGAGTCGTGAAGTCAGGCTAATTTTACCGTTATAGCCTTCGATTAATTCTTTAGCAATCGAAAGTCCTAAACCATTACCTCCACGTTCTCTTGAACGAGCTTTATCGACGCGGTAGAAGCGTGAGAAGACTTTTTTCTTATCTTCTTCTGTTAATCCCATCCCGAAATCTTGAATGCCGATTTCGACTGCTTCAATCGTTGGAGATAGACTAACAATAATCTCTTTTCGATCTGTTGAATATTTCACGGCATTATCGAGTAAGATAATAATGACTTGCTCGAAGTGATTGCGATAGATTGGAGAGATAATCTCCTTCTTCGTATCGATATCTGCGATAAACGTAAAGTCTGGATAGAGTATTTTGAAGTTCGTTACAATCTGTTCTAAAGTTGCAACGACTTCCGTTTTGGCATCTTTATATTGCTCTCTTACTTGAGGTGCACGCGATAAATCAAGCATCTCTTGAACGAGTGTCTTCATGCGCTTAATTTCCGCTAAAGAGGCCGTGAGCGATTCTTCCAGCACTTCTGGATCATCTTTCCCCCAACGGTTTAAGAGCTTCAGGTGCCCTTCTACAATCGCGACAGGCGTACGCAATTCGTGAGACACATCTTCTACGAAATGCTTTTGCTGTGCAATGTAGAAACTAATCTTATCTAAGAGCACATTAAATTGTTGGGATACAATCGCAAACTCGTCATTTTTCTTTGGAACAATTAAACGTTTTGTTTCAATGTTTTCTTCATTAATCGAAGCGATAATATCATGAATTTCTTCAATTGGCTTGGAAATGAGTCGCGAAATGAAATACGCAAGCCCGATAGAGACAAGGCCTTCCATCACAATTAGCTGAAGGAATAAAAAGCGCAATTGTTTCTTTAATTCAGCCAACTTCATCATTCGATTGGTTACTTGTAGGTGGCCAATCAAGACACGAGTATTTCTGGAAAGAATCGGCATCATCACTTGCACACTTTCTTCCCCGGTCGATAGCGTCACATATTGAGCCTCAAGCTTACTCGATACTTGTGGACGGTCCTGCCATTGTTGCGTTTGGAATAATAGTTCCTTACCCGTATCAAAGACGCGAATATTCACTTCTTCATTCATTGGATAGAAACTACTATTCTTTTTATACACTTGGTTTTGACTCAATTCATATTGCTCTGCTTTATTTAAAAACGCTGAGAATATCTTCACTTGTTAACTTCTCAGTCTTTCCCGATAAAAGGTCCGCGATTACTTGAGCGTATACCACTGTTTGATTTTTCTCATTGTCACGAAGGCTAATGATTTGGCCCTCAATTAAAATCGCAGTCAATACAGCTAATAAGGCAAAAATGGTGGCCGACATCACACACCACCATTTTTTTGCTACCGATTTATGTTGGTTTTGGTCCTTCATATGTAGCTCCTCAGCTTCTCATTACATATCCAGTACCACGAACAGTTTGAATATAACTTTCTTTTCCTGGAACATCAATTTTATTACGAATATAACGAACATACACATCAATCACGTTCGTTTCTACTTCGTTTTTATATCCCCATACTTCTTTTTAATAACACTTCACGGGAAAGGACAATATCAATATTCTCCATCAATAATAAGAGTAATTCATATTCTTTCTTCGTTAAATCAATGACTTCCCCTGCACGACGAACGACGCGGTTTTCCACTTCCACCACAAGATCACGGTACTCTACTCTTGTTTGTTTCACAACGCGAGATTGTTCTTCCATTTGCAAACGTCTAAAGAGTGCGCGTAGTCTTGCAAGAATTTCTTCGATTTCGAATGGTTTCACAACATAGTCGTCAGCCCCTTGATCCAACCCCGCAACACGATCCATCACTGAATCGCGCGCTGTCATAATGATGACTGGCGTTTGTTTGACTTGGCGAAGACGACGAACGACTTCTAATCCATTCATTTCCGGTAACATTAAATCTAATAAAATAGCATCCCACTGTTCATCAATGGCTGCTTGTAAACCGCTACGGCCATCTGAGCATACTTTTGTTTCATAGCCTTCATGCTTTAATTCTAATTCAACAAAGCGACTTAAATTCTTTTCATCTTCAATAATTAAAATACGTTGATTCGCTGGCATTATAAGACTCCCTTCTCTATTCTTTCCTAACACGTTTATCATATCATATTCATAAGATTCTTAACAGAATTTAATGAAATTTTCTGTCAATTTCATTAAATTAGACCATTAAAAATTAACATATATGTTAATTTTGAGTTAGCAAACAAAAAAAGCCCTAGCCAAATTGGCTAGGACTTCGTCATTTGTAATTATTGTTCAATCTCTTTTTCTTGAGCCCATTCGAAGTGGAATGTTCCTGGTTTATCTACACGGTTGTAAGTATGTGCACCGAAGTAGTCACGTTGAGCTTGAATTAAGTTTGCAGGTAATGTTTCTGAACGGTATGAATCATAGTATGCTAACGCACTTGAGAATGTTGGAACTGGAATACCAGCACGAACAGCCGTTACAACAACATCACGAACTGCATCTTGATAAGATTCAGTTACATATAAGAAGTACTTATCTAATAATAAGTTTTTCAATTGAGGATCGCGTTCGAACGCATCTGTAATCTTTTGTAAGAATTGCGCACGGATGATACATCCAGCACGGAAGATTTTTAGCGATTTCGCCGTAGTTTAAGTCCCAATTGAACTCTTCACTGGCTACACGCATTTGAGCAAATCCTTGCGCGTAACTCATAATTTTAGAGAAGTATAATCCTTTACGAACTTGTTCGATTAAAGCTTGACGTTCTGAATTTGTTAATTCAGGAATCTTAGTTGCTGCTAATTCTTTACTTGCTGCAACACGTTCTTCTTTCAATGTAGATACGAAACGTGCAAATACAGATTCAGTAATTAACGGAAGTGGCACACCTAAGTCTAATGCGCTTTGTGAAGCCCATTTACCAGTACCTTTGTTTCCAGCAGTATCCATGATTACGTCAACCATTGGACGACCTGTTTCAGGATCTTTCTTCGTTAAAATGTCCGCTGTGATTTCGATTAAGTAGCTATCTAATTCGCCTTGGTTCCATTCTTTGAATACTTCAGCGCATTCTTCTACAGATAATCCACCTACACGACGTAGGATATCGTAACTTTCAGCGATTAATTGCATGTCACCATATTCGATTCCGTTGTGAACCATTTTTACGTAGTGACCTGCTCCGTTTGGTCCGATGTAAGTCACACATGGAGCGCCATCGTCTGCTTTAGCAGAGATTTCTTCTAAGATTGGTGCTACTAAGTCATATGCATCTTTTTGTCCACCAGGCATGATTGAAGGTCCTTTTAGGGCTCCTTCTTCCCCACCAGATACACCAGTACCGATGAAGTTGATTCCTGAGTTTGCAAGTTCTTCATTACGACGCATTGTATCACGGAAGAATGTATTTCCTCCATCAATTAAAATATCGCCTTTATCTAAGTGTGGAAGTAAACTTTGAATTGTCTTATCTGTTGCTTCCCCAGCTTTAACCATTAATAAAATTCTTCTTGGTTTTTCTAGAGACTCTACAAATTCTTCTACAGAGTATGTTGGAACTAATTTTTTATCTGGATGTAGAGCAATCACTTCGTCTGTTTTTGAAGTTGTACGGTTGTAGATTGAAACGCTATAGCCACGGCTTTCGATGTTTAAAGCCAAGTTACGTCCCATAACAGCCATACCCACGACACCAATTTGTTGTTTTGACATGAAACTTCCTCCAATTTGTTTTTATTTAACACATCTATGTTATCAAAAAAATCACACCTTTTTTTGAAAGGCATTTGAATGCTTTTTCTTTTTACTAAAAGCTCATTTTCATTTCACTCATTTTTCACTCTTAGAAAACCTTTTAACATTTAACTCTAGTAATTCACATCGATTTACGGTAAACTATTACCGAGCAAAGAAAAAAGGAGCGATTTTGTTGGCAAAGAAAAAACGTAATCTTTCAACAGTTGAAAAAATTACACGTGTTGTAGCCGTATTAATGTTAATCGGTACACTCGGCGCTATCATCTTACAAGTAGCCTTAACTGCAATGAATTATAAATAAACGAAAGACCGACTGGAAAATGTACTGACCCCAAAAAGTTAGACAATTAATTTAAGCAAAGGATTTAGTTCTGTATTGTACAGGACTAAGTCCTTTTAATTTTACTTTGATTCGTTTGTTGTTGTAATAATCAATATAGTCGACGATTGCCCCCTCAAGTTCCTTTATAGACTTAAATGTCTGCTCATAGCCATAAAACATTTCTGATTTAAGAATGCCAAAGAAAGATTCCATCATGCCATTGTCAGTACTATTACCCTTGCGAGACATAGATGGCTGAATGCCCTTATCTTCTAAAAAACTATGATAAAACTCATGCTGGTATTGCCACCCCTGATCACTGTGGAGAATAGTATTCTTGTATTCTTCTTCTCTAAAAGCTTGTTCTAACATATCCTTTACTTGTTTTAAATTTGGCGAAGACGATAGAGTATACGCTATAATCTCGCTGTTATAACCATCTAAAATTGGTGATAAATATAGTTTTTGATTACTTGTTGGAATAGAAAACTCTGTAATGTCTGTATAGCACTTTTCCATCGGTTTTTCAGCTGTAAATTGACGTTGAATAATATTCTCAGCTTTCTTACCAACTTCTCCATGATAAGAAGAATACTTACGTTTTCTACGAATACGAGCAGTTAGCCCCAACAGTTTCATCAAGCGTTGTACCTTCTTATGGTTTACGATGAACCCACGGTTTCTAAGTTCAAGAGTGATACGGCGATATCCATAATTACCTTTATGCTCGTTATAAATGGTTTCTATTTCGTTTTTTTACGGCCTGATTCTTATCTTCTAGGTTTAGCTGCTTTTAAGTGATAGTAGTAAGTTGAACGAGCAAGTTTAATAATCTTTAGAAGAATATCTAAAGGAAACTCTGACACTAACTCTCTGACAATCTGCGTCTTTCTTCTTTCTCTTTTTCCTCCTTCAAGCGGAGTTCTCTCAACTTTTTTTAGAATGGCATTCTCCGCTCTTAAATACTCATTTTTCAGCCTGAAGGCGTTCTAGTTCTGTCATCTCTTCTGGTTTTTTTCTTTGGCTTACGTCCCATTTCAGGTACTCTCCCTCTTGTTTTTCTCAACAATAGTATACTTATTTTTTTTCTTGTATTGTGCGAGCCAGTTGGGAAGAGTGGCACGCGCAGGAGGCCGTATTCGAGAGAAACTCTTTCTTTACTCCAACCTTCGAGTAAGACTTTATCAATCATTTCTTGTTTTTATTTCTGGAGAATAATAATTATTTCTCCCTTTTTTTAACTATCTCTAACCCATAACGTTCAATCAATTTAATCATGTAGGAAAGATTTCTCGCATCTATACCGAACATATCTGCAAGTCGTGAGTAGCTAAATCCTTGTTTTCTGAGTTCATAAATCTGAACTTTATCTTCATAAGTTAATTTCATAATAAAAACACCCCAAAAGTTAGATTTTGTGTCTAACTTTTGGGGTGCACTCAAAAACCAGTCGGTCTTTTTCATTTCTTAAATTGTAATTTCTTCTCTATCACGAACCATATAAGCTTTTAATGGAGTTAGACTAGCAAGCCAGTATAATCCCCCACCTAGTAAGGCTGTAAATCCACTACCTGTTGTAATGAGGAACAATGGGCTTTGAATTTGCTTCGTCACTGGGTTATATACAAAGAGGACTGCAACAATTAATGAGATGAACACACAGCTCATTCCCACTATATTAAATCCTTTTGTATACTCGTATGCCTTATGTCCTTCTAAGAAATACGCTGAACGAAGAGACAATTTTTGCTTTCTGAGTAGGAAGAAGTCAACGACAATCATCCCAATAATTGGCCCTTGAAGATAAGCAGCTAGAGAAATAAATGAACCAAAATATTCATCTACACCTCCCCAAATAGTCAAAGCACTCACATATACAAAGGCTATCCAGACCATTAGCTTATAACTAAGTTTTGGCATTCCACTCTTCACAATCATACAGTTTACATATGAACCGGTTCCTTGAGTCCCAATATTAGCAAAAGCAACTAGCAATAGGCTTAAAAGTGAAAATGTAGGCGTACTTAAAGTAGCTAGCATCGTTGTTGGATCGCTTTCGTATACACCAGTTTTTACAAACATAGCAAGTGCCATAACGCCACCTGTGGCCGCAAAAAATGGTGCTATAACGCCATACGATAAAGAAGTTGCCCAATATCCACTTCGCTCTGATTTTGCCAAGCGCGGTAAAATGAATGCTTGAGTTGACCAAGAAAATGCTACAGCAACATTACCTTCACCTGAAATCATGAATCGTTCCAGTGGTGTTAAATCATTTTGAACGGCAGGCTGTACATTCATAATTTCTGTAATCGGAACTGCAAAAAAACAAATTCCAGCTATAATCAAACCAACAAATAACAAAGCAACAACCATGTATCTATTAATTCCTTTTATAGTTTCAGGTCCACTAAGAGCAATTAAAGTTCCTAAAAAGACGCACATAGTACCGAGTATCGGAGCCCATATTGCCTTGTCTAGCACAAACCCAAAGTTACTTGCTAAATGTATCATGGAATTCGCAAAAAGATTCGCAGTAACTGCATACCAACCAAAGTTTGCTAAACTTATTACTGTTGACAAAAGTGCAACTCCTTTTTGCCCAAGAACCGACCGGAGCCAAATCCACAAATCAATTCCGTAACGAACTGCAAAAAGTACTGGTAAACATTCTATAAAGACCCAAATAATATTAAAACTAAAAATATTAATGAGCATTTGATTAAAAGAAAGATACTGAGCAACATAAGCTCCTTGCGTATAACACCAAGTTGCAATGGCAAAGCCACTAGTAGAAAGGAATAAATCCCAAAACGAATACTGACGATCTCCATTCGTCATTGGAACAACACCTGTAATCGTTTCTTGTTGAATATAATCATTCATAGAAGCCATTATTGAATCACCCCACACATTGCTAAAATAATGAGGATTAGGTTAACTCCTACACAAATCCCCGCCCAGAGGTAATCCATTTTTGAAAATCGTTCTGGAAATACGTAATCTTTATCTTCCATTAAGTCAAGCCTACGTTTTTGTTTCTTCGGAAATTAGCTTTTTCGATTGAAACTTCCTTTTTCATCTAGTTTTTTTCTCCCTGATACATTTTTAGAGCTTCAGTACAATACATTTTCGTATGGCGATACCATTTATAAAGATATTCGCCAATTCGTTTTCCATTACTTTCTTGGAAAAGTGCCCACAAGAACCAATAGTACGAAACTAACCCTACCATTCCTAAGAAATGCTGTTGAGTACCTACGCCAGGATTCTTTTTCAAAGTACTTATTAATAAATTCCTTGGCTTCATCTAAACTGTAGTCTGTACAACATAGGAAACAACCAATGTCGCTCGCAGCATCTCCCATTCCAGAATACTCCCAATCGATCAAACTCATATTCCCGTTTTCATCAACTAGAAAATTCGGACTATAACAGTCACCATGACAAAGAACAAATTCCACAGGATCTTTGTGTAAATATTGAATGACTTGACGTACGAGCTCTTCTAGTATTTCCTTATCTTCAAACTCAAAAACGATTTTCGTTTTTTTGTAATTTTTTTCCTTAAATTCTTCTAAATCTTTTTTTCAAATCTTAGTTCATAAGGTGTTGTCTTACCAGAACGATGGAGTCGGCTAATGAAGTCAATCGCTTTGTCAACATCTTCATCATTTTCATAATCTAATAGTCTTGCATTTTCTATAAATTTTGAAATTTTCCAGCCCTCATTTTCGTCCATTGCTACGAAAGTTTGATCTATCCCTAGTTCAGCAGCAACGCGCATTGAAGCTGCCTCACTGAGTCGGTTTATATATTCCTCAGTTCCTTTTCCAGGATGACGATAAACATAAGATTCACCTTTACACTCGAAACGGAAGGAAGTGTTTGTTAATCCGTCTTTTATCGGTTTAATATGAGTAATCTCCGCAGGTGTTACTGACAGTATCTTACAAATGTTGAGTAATATTTGAATTTGTATGCATCAAATAGTGTTCATCAAATTCACGAAGATCTGCTAAAGAATCAAATTCTTTAATTACATCTGCTGAATAATGACGCGCTTCTAATTTTAATTCATCTAAATGGCGATAATAATACTCTTCCCATAGCTGTTCCTTAAATGCTGCATGTTGGAATTCATTCTCTAAAATACGAACAAATTTTTTACTGAATTCACGGTCAAAATAAACATGGCCAAGCATACACCATGTGTGTTTCCCCCCAACTGTTACCTCTGAAATGAAACCATTCGTTTCTTTTTCTACACAATATTCATCAGTCTCTCCATCAGCGAAAACCGTAGCATAATAACCTCTATATACGTATTCCTCAAAAGGATTTTCTGTAAAATAATTATCGGATGAGCAGATATAAGTATTTCCCAATTGTTCACGAACAAGCATAAGCGACGAACAATTATTATAACGATAATAATCTTCATTCACGACGATATCTACACCAAATTTATCTCCAAGATAGAACATCATTTCTTTCATATAGCCAACAATCACTGTAATTTTATCAATTCCAGCCTCTCTCAATTGACCTATTTGACGTTCAATCAAACGCTCTCCTTTAACAACAAGTAGACCTTTTGGTGATTCATACGAAAGCGGGGCAAAACGTGTACTCATTCCTGCCGCCATAATAATGGCATTTTGAACACGATATGGTTCTAATTCAGCAATCCCTTTTTCTGTGAGAGAATAGTCCGAAGTTATCCAACCAAGTCTTTCAGCTTCTGTTACTAAATGATTCACTTTCCCAAGAGACAGTTCAAGTCCTTTTTGCTATTTCTCGCTGTGTCACTTTTCGCTTCTTGATTTTTTTAAAGAAATACTAATAAGTTAAATTGATGATTTGAAATCATTCTAGTTCGCCTCCCTATGTTCAATATTATACACCTTTTTGACGAAAAAAAAGTGAACAAAAAAATCTCTATCTTTTTGTAGTTACTGAACATTTATCCTCAATCCTATTTTTTATGTATATAAAATGACAACATATCATTATATTAAAAAAATTCCTAATTCAAAAAACGTATTTCAAAAATTAAAATCAAAAAAATATTACAACTGAGCTGCTTTTATTATAGAAAATCACCTTATAGTGATTTTACTGCTCACAACTTTTGAAGAAGGTCGGAATACATTCGAAGAATCTTATCTACGTGATTAAATTGATTAATGAATTAAAGTAAAATTAAAAAGGGTTTAGTTCGGTATATTACTGAACTAAACCCTTTTATTATCTGCTCTTTTTAGGATAGTACAAATTCCTGACGAGATGTGCCTTTTAAATTGTAATTTCTTCTCTATCACGAACCATATAAGCTTTTAATGGAGTTAGACTAGCAAGCCAGTATAATCCCCCACCTAGTAAGGCTGTAAATCCACTACCCGTTGTAATAAGGAATAATGGGCTTTGAATTTGTTGCGTTACAGGATTATAAACAAACAATACTGCCACAATCAATGAGATGAACACACAGCTCATCCCCACAATATTAAAGCCTTTAGTATATTGGTATGCATCATGTCCCTTTAAGAAATAAGCGGAACGAAGCGCCAACTTTTGTTTTCTGAGTAGGAAGAAGTCCACGACAATCATTCCAATAATCGGACCTTGGATATAAGCTGCTAGCGAAATAAATGAACCGAAATATTCCTCAACGCCACCCCAAATCGTTAGTGCACTAACGTAGAAGAAAGCAATCCATACCATCAGCTTGTAGCTGAGTTTTGGCATCCCACTTTTTACAATCATACAGTTTACATATGAACCAGTTCCTTGTGTACCGATGTTTGCAAAGGCTACAAGTAATAAACTCAATAGAGCAAATGCTGGTGTACTTAACGTTGCTAACATTGTTGTTGGGTCACTTTCATATGCCCCTGTTTTTACGAACATCGCAAGCGCCATAACCCCACCTGTTGCTACGAAGAATGGTGCGACAACTCCATAAGAAAGTGTTGTTGCCCAGTAGCCACTACGTTCTGTTTTCGCTAAACGTGGAAGAACTAATGCTTGTGTTGACCATGAGAATGCGAAGGCTACATTTCCTTCTGCTGACATCATAAAGCGTTCAATTGGAGTTAAGTCTCCTTCAACAGCTGGTTGAACATTCATAATATCGCTTAAAGGCACTGCTGCAAAACAAATTCCAACAATGATGACCCCTACCGCAAGTAACGCAATAACTAGGAAACGGTTCGTCCATTTAATGACTTCCGGTCCCCCTACTGCAATTAACGTACCTAATAAAACGCAAAGAGTTCCAAGGATTGGTCCCCAGATACCTTTATCGAGGACGAGGCCAAAGTTGCCAGCTAAGTGAATCATGGAGCTTGCGAACAAGTTCGCCGCTACAGCATACCATCCAAAGTTTGCTAAACTGATGACCGTTGATAGTAAAGCGACACCCTTTTGACCAAGAACCGCACGTAACCAAATCCATAAATCGATTCCGTAACGAACCGCAAAAATAATTGGTAAACATTCAATAAATACCCAAATGATATTAAAGCTAAAAATATTAATGAGCATTTGATTAAACGATAAATATTGTGCCACATATGCCCCTTGAGTATAACACCATGTTGCAATCGCAAATCCACTTGTTGATAGGAATAAATCCCAGAACGAATACTGACGGTCGCCATTCGTCATTGGAACAACACCAGTAATTGTTTCTTGTTGAATATAATCATTCATAGACGCCATTATTGAATCACCCCACTCATCGCTAAGATTACGAGGAGTAAATTCACTCCAACGCCAATGACTACCCATGTGTAGTCTGCTTTTGAAAATCTTTCAGGAAAAGGATAATCTTCTTTTTCCATCATGTTTAATCGATTTTCTGTTTCATCCGCAATTAATTGCTCAATTGAAATTTCTTCTTTCACTTATTTTTCCTCCTCATAAAGTCGAAGGGCTTCCGTACAATATTGTTTTGTGTAACGATACCACTTGTACAAGAACTCTCCTACTGGTTTCCCATTGCTTTCTTGGAATAAGGCCCATAAGAACCAATAATAAGATACAAGCCCAATAATTCCTAAGAAATGACGTTCGCTAGCAACACCAGGATTATGCTCTAAATAGATTCGAATAAATTCTTTGCTTGTTCTAATGTATAGTCCGAGCAAGCCACAAAAGTTCCGATGTCACTGGTTGGATCTCCCATACCAGAATATTCCCAGTCAATCAGACTCATATTCCCTTCTTCATCTACTAAGAAGTTAGGACTATAACAGTCACCATGACAAATGGTATGTTTTACCTGATCTTGTTCAAGATAGCCGACTATTTTGCCGACCATCGCTTCTAATTCTTCTTTATCGTCGAATTCAAAACGATTTCTCTTGATTAATTTTTCTTTGAAATCTACTAATCCTTTTTCAAATTCAATCGCATATGGTGTCGATTTTCCAGAGCGATGTAATTTCGTCATTAATTGAACGGCTTTTTCGATATCCTCTTTATCATCATAATCTAACAAGCGAGCATTCTTGATGAATTTAGAGATTTTCCATCCTTCTTCTTCGTTCATCACCACGAAAGTTTTGTCAATCTCTAGTTCAGCTGCAATTCTCATCGATGCGGCTTCACTGAGTCGGTTAATATACTCTTGAGTACCTTTACCTGGATGACGATATACATACGTTTCTCCTTTACAATCGAAACAGAAAGAAGTATTCGTTAATCCATCCTTGATTGGCTTAATATTAATAATTTCTGCTGGAGTCACATTTAAAGTGTTGCAAATATTTAATAAGATTGTCGAATTCGTATGCATTAAATAGTGTTCATCAAAGGCACGCAATTCATCTAATGAATCGAACTCTTTAATGATTTCATCAGAGTAATGTCTAGCTTCTAATACCAACGTATCCACATGACGCGCATAATAGTCTTCCCACAACTGTAATTTATAAGCTTCATGTTTAAATTCTTTTTCTAAAATCGGTGCAAACTGTTCACTAAATGCACGGTCAAAATATACATGACCAAGCATATACCATTTATTCTCTCCGCCAATTGTGACTTCGCGGATCGTGCCGTCTGGTGACTCAACAACACAATATTCGTCTGTTTCCCCTTGGGCAAACACGGTTGAATAGTATCCACGATAAACATACTCTTCGAATGGATTTTCTACAAAATAATTATCCGATGAACAAATATACGTATTTCCTAGTTGCTCCCTAACAACCATTAAGGAAGAGCAATTATTGAAACGATAATAATCTTCGTTTACAACAATCTCTACTCCGAACTTGTCAGCTAAATAAAACATTTTTTCTTTCATATACCCAACAACGACGGTAATCTTTTTAATACCTGCTTCACTTAGTTGTTTAATTTCTCTTTCAATGAGACGTTCTCCCTTTACAACTAAAAGTCCCTTTGGTGCTTCATACGATAATGGTGCAAACCTTGTACTCATTCCTGCCGCCATAATGATCGCATTTTCTACATGATAAGGTTCTAACGCCTGAAGCCCCTGCTCAGTCAATTCATATTCAGAAGTAATCCATTTTTTTGCTGTTCAGCTTCTTGAATTAGTTTATTGACAGTTCCAAGTGAAAATCCGAGTTCTTCAGCAATTGCTCTTTGGTTCGTCTTTTCCGTTTTGTTTTTTAAATTCAATAACAATTGAAATTGATGCTTACTTAACATATAACTCCTCCTCTGTTCAAATTATACACTATTTTTTTCATAAATGTGAACAGATAGCAAAGAAAAAAAATATTAAATTTTTCTTTTAAAAAAAGATGATCCAACATAAAATAGGAGCATCTTTCAAGAGTTATTATATTTCCGATAAACTCGGATTGGTTTTCTGTTTGTTATTCACTTATCCAATAGTTTTTAGCTTCTCCAGGT
>BNJU01001523.1_pt1 | contig 19691 bp, 38 predicted proteins | sample 8539281 | NCBI WGS metagenome assembly BNJU01 (sample SAMD00202456, study PRJDB9452) | human saliva metagenome | isolation source: human saliva | place: Japan
CTTCATAAGTTGGCTGGGCTTGGGTCTTTATTTTTCCAGATGATGAGGGATTGTACCAGATGGTATCGATGCTCAGCATTATTGCCACCCTTGAATATCAGCTGATAAAGGAATCACCAATCATAAGGGTCATGATTTTTTTATCAAAAGTTAGGGATCGAGCTCCAATTTTTTCATAAAAATGCAGCATCTGGTTTTTTTGAGTATGGAGCTGTTCTGAAATGAAAATCTCCTTGAAAAATGGTGCAATACCAGATTGTTCCAAACGACCTGTCTGAATATAGGGTAATTCCATTTGTCGCAGCATAGAGCTCATAGCCCTTGTTTTATCAAATTTTTAATAAATCTTCCACACCTGAGAAAGTCTGCCCCTGTTTTGATAGGAAAAACTGGTAGCGCTCTGCTAAGTAGGACCCATCTTTTTCAATACCAAAATGAGCAAACAATTTTTGCAAAACGAGTGTTTATTAACTCAGCCTTTGTAATTTTTTTCTGTTCCAAATCCTTCCAAAGGAGCCTTTGTTCATGGGCACATAATAATCTTTGTAAGTTTGGATATCCTCTACTCCTTCTTCTTCTAAGAGTTGCGTCAGAGCTATATCCTCAGCAGCATCAAAATCGAGTAAGGTGTGATCGAGGTCGAATAATAGAAATTTGTATTTCAATTTTAAAAACTTCCTTTCTTTGGGGGACAAAGAGTGGGACTAAATGATTCAAAAAAATTTAAAAAAATTTTACCTCTACTTATTGAATAACTTAGCCCAATTCTGCTTGGAATTTAAAATTCTGGAGACATAAACCTCATATTTGTCGATATAATAAAAAGCTAAAGTAATTTTTCAATTGGCATATATCGATAACGTTTTTCCGTCATCTGTTAATTCACCATAACCTCGACTCGACACCAAAGGACATGCTTCTGGAAAGGTTTCTAAAGTTTCTAGTGCCGTTAAAATAAGGTCTAGTTTACTATCGGCAGATTGCTGGCTGTAAAAATTCAGTACAATATAATCATGTATTTCTCTCAAGTCTTTCTTAGCTTGATCCGTAAGAGAAACATGGTAACGTTTATGATTAGTCAAGTCCAAATTCCTTTCTTACATCTGCCAAAGACGTTAGTTTACCTTGCTCAATTTCTTGATGTCCCATCAAGATTTCCTTTTTCAAGTCTTCAAAAAGCAACCTGATATTGAGTCTCTTGTAAATCACTAAATACGAACTCTTTAGGATCAACTGCACCTGTCGCAATTTTACGAAGTGCAGCATTAAAAGATATCTGATAGGGTTAACTTTTCATCAGCTAAGATTTCTTTCGTTTGTTGGTAAAAAGTCGAATCTGCTCTAAAATTAACAGGTTGAGTACTTTGCCATGATTAATACCTCTTTGTAAAGATGATTTGTAAATACATTTTATCATCTTTAGATTTGAAATTCAACAAAAGCTCCTTTAACAGAAAAGGAGCTATCTTGTATTTTATTGGTGTACAGCTTGGGCTGCTGTGATTAGAGTAAGTTTGAAAACGTCGTCTGAGTTACATCCACGAGAAAGGTCATTAACTGGTTTGTTCAAACCTTGCAATACTGGACCAACCGCTGCAAAACCACCTAGACGTTCTGCCATCTTGTAACCAATATTTCCCTGCTTCAATACCTGGGAAGATAAAGACGTTTGCTTGTCCAGCAACCTTGCTTCCTGGCGCCTTGAGAGCAGCTGTTTCTGGAACGAAAGGCAGCATCGAAATTGCAATTCCCCATCAATTTCAAGGTCAGGACGAAGATCATGAGCAATCTTAGTTGCTTCAACAACTTTATCTACGCTTTCACCAAAACCAGAACCTTTAGTTGAATAGCTTAGCATTGCAATTTTTGGTTCGATACCAAACATCTTAGCTGTGATAGCAGAGTTAATCGCAATTTCTGCCAAAGCTTCAGCATCAGGATTGATATTGATGGCACAGTCACCAAAGAGGTAACGCTCAGTGCCACGAACCATAAGGAAGGCACCTGAAGTACGACTAACATTTGGACGTGTTTTAATGATTTGAAGGGCTGGGCGAACAGTTGCCGCAGTAGAGTGAATAGCTCCTGAAACCATTCCATCTACCAAGCCCATGTATACCAACATAACACCAAAATAGTTCACGTCTTTAACCAAGATTTCACGAGCTTCTTCTTCAGTCATTTTTCCTTTACGACGTTCTACAAGTGATGCTACCATGTCTTCAAATTGAGGGATAATGTGCTGGGATCGATTACTTCATAACCATCCATGATTCCTTCGATTTCAAGATAGATTTTAATTTTATCAGGGTTTTCCAAGTAGGACAGGAATAACTTCTGTTTCTTTTTACGATGCGTTTTGTCGCTTGAAGAATACGTGGTTCTTCACCTTCAGGCAAAGACAATACGTGCATTTTTTTACCAACTAGGTTGGCTTTTTAAACTTTCAAAAAAACTTCCATGAGTTTTTGACTCCTTTTTAGATAAATTATTATTTGATAACTGAGTTATAAGATTCTTAAAATCATCCGGCAGTGGACTTTCCATCTCCAACTGCTCTTCAAGAAAAGGATGATAAAACGATAAGTAATGGCAATGCAGAGCTTGACGCTCTATGCCATGTTTCAAGACTACCACCATAGAGGTCATCGCCAAGCAAAGGGAAACCGATATGAGAGAAATGGACACGAATCTGGTGGGTCCTTCCCTGTATGTAGTCGAATATCAACAAGATGAATATTGCCATAAGACTCCACTATACGATAGGAAGTATGGGCATACTTACCACCTTTTGCCACTCGTCTAGTGATTATGGAATCTTCATCTCGAGCAATCGGTGCAATGATTTCACCTTGAGGCTCCAGAAACCCATCTCCTTTAACCAGAGCAAAATAGCGCTTTTCAATGGCTTTCTTTTGCAACTGCTTGTCTAGTCTAGCGTGGGCATACCCGTGTTTAGCAAAAAGCATGAGACCCGAAGTATCGCGATCTAGTCTGGTTACAATGTGAACCTGTTGATTTTTCGTAGTTCTGATTTCACATAATAGCCCTTGATAAAAGTTAGCGATGGTATTGGAATGATTGACACTAGGAATCGAGGCCACACCAAAGGGTTTGTTTAAAATCAAGAAATGATCATCTTCAAACAGAATATCCAGTGGATAATCAATGGCTTCCAGTGTCTCGAAACCTTCCTCAGGAGGAATGTCGATGACAACCACATCCCCAATATCTAAGAGATAGGTTGCATTTTGTGGATGACCGTTTACGCGAATATCTCCACCTCGAAACTTGATTTTGGCAAGTAAACCTTTCGAGACTTCGTGTTTTTTTAAAAAGGTCTTTACCTTGACATGTTCGTCAGCAATAAATTCAAACCTCATTCATCCACCTCACCAATAAAGGCATCCTTGACACGATTCCAAAAACTAGTATGGCTTGGTGTTGCGACAAAAGTGAATCTTGTGGTGGTCTATTTGGTATTCTATTCTTTCAATATTACGGTAAGAATAAATGCTATTGTCAACAGAAATCGTATGATAGTCATTACGAGTTGGTATCAATTCTATCTTATCCTTCTTAGGCACAATGATAGAAGAACCTAAGGTTCTGTAGACACGATTGTTAAGACTCGCAATTTCTGTCAATTGTAGGGCCTCAATAGTAGGATGTAAAACAGCTCCACCAAGAGATTTGTTATAGGCTGTACTCCCGGTTGGCGTCGATACCGTCAGGCCATCTCCTCTAAAACGTTCAAATGGCACTTGGTTAATGATAATATCGGCAACCATAGTCCTATCAGCTCTCCGAATGCTAGCCTCATTCAAAGCTCGGAAAATTTTCACTTCTCCATTTTCCAAAAATATCTTTACATTTAACAGTGGGTAAGACACACGAGCCCCAGTATCCAACTGTAAATTAGTAAGCAGTTGATCTAGTTCAAAATCACGGTAATCCGTATAGAAACCTAAATGACCTGTGTGAACACCAACGAAGCGAACCTTATCCAGCTGGTCTTCATACTTGTGAAAAGCAGACAAAAGCATCCCATCCCCACCTATGGAAATCACGATATCGGGATGTTTATCATTTAATATAAAGTTATTCTTTTTAGTCGATCTCTTAATTCATATAAGACTCTTTGACTTTGAGGTTTGCGATTAGCGATTAGATCAATTCGTTTACCTGTATTCTTCATCGGTATCGTCACTATTACCTACCCCGTCATTTAACTTTCTATGCAATGGATCAAAGAGTGCCTGTGCTTCCTGGATATCATCACGAATTTTACTCATTTCTTCATCCAATTGGTGGGATATCCTTGCTGTGATTTCCAAGCGTTTCTTAATTTCTTCTGGAAAATCCCCTTGATATTTATAATTGAGAGAATGCTCGATGGTAGCCCAGAAATTCATAGCCAAGGTACGAATCTGAATCTCCACCAGAATCGTTCTTGCCCCCTTGATCGTGTCCACAGTATACTCAATAATCAAATGGTAAGAACGATAGCCTGAAGCCTTTCGATGAGTGATGTAGTCACGTTCTTGTACCACTCTCATGTCTTGCCTCTTACGAAGGATGGCAACAACCTCGCTCACGTCATCTACAAATTGAACCATGACGCGTAAACCTGCAATATCTTGCAAGTCCTGTTCCAACGTATCGTATCCAATCCCTCGACGAGCCATTTTTTCTTTTATACTTTCGATCGGTTTGACTCGACCAGTTACAAACTCAATTGGAGAATGTTTATTTTGTTTGCGGTATTGTTTTCGAATACCTCGGAGTTTTATCTTCAGCTCTCCGACAGCCTGAATGTAAGGATCTAAAAATTCTTCCCATTCTGTAATCATATATCTTTTTTCATCCAATTCTCTATACACTTCGATTTATCTAGTTTTTGATTTTCTAGGAAAAAAATCTTATACAATAAATACAATGCTTATTATACCATACAATCGCTTTCAAAGATAAGGAAAAAGTAAAAAAAATGAAACATTTAGAAATTGAAATGAAAACACTTCTAAACAAGGATGAATATCAAAGATTGCAGGAGCACTTTTCAGGAGTCACACCTATTACACAAAAAAATTACTACCTAGACACGCCTGATTTTTTTACCTTCGTAAACATAAAATCGCTATGCGCATTCGTACTTTTGAAAATAGCGCTGAATTGACCATAAAAATCCCACAAAAAGTTGGAAATATGGAGTACAATCAAGATCTCAGCCTTGAGGAAGCAAACCATTGTCTTAAAGAATGTAAACTTCCACAAGGAATGATTCTTGACGAATTGACTAGCCGTGGACTTTCAACCAGTGGCTGGGTAGTTTTAGGTTGCCTAACTACTGTTCGCTACGAAAAGCAAACTCCTATCGGACTCATGGCACTTGATCAAAGCCAATACTTTGATATTGTTGACTATGAGCTTGAATTAGAAGTGGAAGATGGCAACCAAGGTAGTCTTGATTTCCAAGAATTTTTACAAGCCAATGAAATCCATTACAAAAAAGCTCCTTCAAAATTGGTTCGTTTTATAGAAAATATGAAAAAATACTGAAATAATCTTCTTTTTTTGATAAAATAAAAGGGATGAAAAATAATAGAATCTGTTGTAGAGAGCATTTATCACTAAAAGTGTTTTACTACAGCGATTCACTTAGTTTAAAGAGGACGGTTTATCGATGTCAGATACAAAAAAACATGAAACTTTTCGCACTATCTTCCAACCAGGAAATTGCTCAAAGAATCGCAGATGCTGCAGGTGTTCCACTTGGAAAAGTATCTTCACGCCAATTTTCAGATGGTGAAATCCAAGTTAACATCGAAGAAAGTGTTCGTGGATATGATGTTTATATCATCCAATCAACTAGTTATCCAGTAAATAACCACTTGATGGAACTCTTTGATTATGGTTGATGCTTGTGTTCGTGCTAGTGCTAATACCATTAACGTTGTACTTCCATACTTCGGCTACGCTCGCCAAGACCGTATCGCTTCTTCACGCGAACCACTTACTGCAAAACTGGTTGCAAATATGTTGGTGAAAGCTGGAGTTAGTCGTGTATTGACTCTTGACCTCCATGCCGTTCAGGTTCAAGGATTCTTTGACATTCCTGTAGATAACCTCTATACAATTCCACTTTTTGCAAAACATTACTGCGATAAAGGTTTGACTGGTTCAGATGTGGTTGTTGTCAGTCCTAAAAACTCTGGTGTAAAAACGTGCTCGTAGTCTTGCTGAATACCTTGATGCTCAATTGCCATCATTGATTATGCACAAGATGATTCTGAACGCAGTCAAGGTTACATTATCGGAGATGTCGAAGGTAAAAAGGCAATCTTGATCGATGACATTCTGAACACTGGCCGTACCTTCTCTGAAGCTGCTAAAAATCTTAGAACGTGACGGCGCAACTGAAATCTATGCGGTTTCAAGTCATGGACTGTTCGTTAACGGTGCTGCAGAGTTATTAGATGCAGCAAATATCAAAGAAATCTTGGTTACAGATTCTGTTGTGACAGAAAGTAAAAAACCTAAAAACGTACAATACATCACTGCTAGCGAATTGATTGGTGATGCCATGGTTCGTATTCATGAAAGAAAACCAGTTAGTCCACTATTTAAATAGAAATTAGGTGAGTTTTTGATTTATTTGGATAATGCTGCAACGACTCCGATGTCTTCAGTAGCTATCTCAGCAATGACTCAAGTCATGCAAGAAACTTATGGGCAACCCTTCTAGTATTCATGGCCATGGGACGCCAAGCAGGGTAAACTATTACGAGAAGCTCGTCAAGAACTAGCAAGTTTACTAGGAACAAAGCCACAACATATATTCTTTACCACTGGTGGTACTGAAAGCAATAATACTGCTATCATCGGCTACTGCCTTCGCCATCAAAATCGTGGAAAGCACATTATCACTACTGCGATTGAGCACCATGCTGTTCTAGAACCCATCAAATACTTGGTTGAAAATTTCGGTTTTGAAGTGACTATTTTACAGCCTGAAAATCAAGAAATCACTGCAGACCAAGTCAAAAATGCACTGCGTGAAGATACCATTCTTGTTTCTACTATGTTTGCCAAACAATGAAACTGGTACACTATTACCTATTGCTGAAATTGGTGAAGTTCTAAAAAAATCATCCAGCCGTCTATCATGTCGATGCAGTTCAGGCAGTTGGTAAATTAGAGATTCTTCCCGAAAGAAATTGGGAATTGATTTTCTCAGCGCTTCTGCACACAAATTTTTATGGTCCAAAAAGGAGTTGGTTTTCTCTATGCTGCATCTACAGATTTTTGATTCCTACCTTCATGGTGGTGATCAAGAGCAGAAAAAAAGAGCAGGAACAGAAAAATCTTCCTGCCATTGTAGGGAATGGTAGCAGCTCTAAAGGATGATCTTGAAAACCAAGCACAAAAACTTTGAAAAAGGTTCAACAACTAAAAGACATCTTCTTAAATGAAATGGCTGAGACAGACTATTACCTCAATCAAGGAAAAGACCAGCTACCATATGTCCTTAATATTGGATTTCCAGGCCAACGTAATGATCTACTACTTCTTCGTCTAGATCTTGAAGGATTTCTATTTCAACTGGTTCTGCTTGTACTGCAGGTGTCGTTCAGGTTAGTCATGTTCTTCAGGCTTTCTACGGAGAAGACTCTCCTCGCTTACACGAATCCGTTCGCGTCAGCATTTCACCTCAAAAATACAGAGCAAGAAATGATCACCCTCGCACAAACTCTAAAAGAAATCATTGGAGGATAACTCAATGGCATTCGAAAAAACTATTAGTCTCAAAAATTGCCGTTACGATTACACACTTAGCCCAACTGTCAAAAAGTTTACTCTAAAAGATAACACTTTTTTTGAAACTAAAAGTTGGTAACTATGAACTAACACGTCTTCTTGAAAAAGTTCCCAAATAGTGGGGAAGGTTTCCAACTTAAGATTATCATCAACAAAGACTTAACAGGTGCAAAAAAATCAACATCACTGATAAATTTGGTCTACGTTTGGTTGACATCTTTTAAGTCTGAAGAAACTCATATTCACCAAGAGAAATTCTACTTCTTGATGGATAGTCTTGTTGAACGTGGTGTATTTACAAAAAGTGAAAGATAGAAAGGTCGTTATGTTTTCGATTAACCTACAAGGATCCTATCAAAGTTGAACGTGTGCAAGAATATGAAGATTATGAAGCACTCATGCTTTCACTCTATCAGGTTGTGTAACTCTTCCAGATACGACTCGTATCACTTCGTTAACACATAACGGGAGTTGAGATCTATCAAGGACTTCTGGGTAGATCTCTATCGTTTTTTAATCTTACCATGATTTTACAAATAGCTAAACTAAGATTTTTCTTAGTTTTTTTCGTTATTGTTGCTATTTTTCACAATCTTTATATAAAATAGTATATAGAAAGGTTGTGATTTTGTGAAAGAAAAAAACAGTCTGCTATTCCTAAAAGCAACAGCAAAGAGACTTTCTCTCTATTATCGTATCTTTTAAAAAGATTTCATGCAGAAAAAGATTGAAAGAGCTAACTCAAAACAAATTGCAGAGGCCATTGGAATTGATTCTGCAACAGTTCGATCGAGACTTCTCCTACTTTGGGTGAACTTGGACGACGTGGTTTTGGATACGATGTCAAAAGCTCATGACGTTTCGCTGATCTTCTAAATGATAATTCTATTACAAATGTTATGCTGGTGGGTATCGGAAATATAGGGGCACGCTCTTCTTCACTACCGTTTTCATGAGCGTAAACAAAGATGAAAATCATTATGGCTTTTTTGACCTAGATGACCATCCTGAGGTTGGTACCAAGACTCCTGATGGAGTTCCAATCTATGGAATCTCTCAAATCAAAGGACAAAAATCAAAAGATAGTGATGTTAAAAACTGCTATTCTTACTGTTCCCTAGTATCAAAATCTCAAGAAGTTGCTGAACTACTTGGTCGACGCCGGTATCAAAGGGTATTCTTAGTTTTTCACCCTGTTCATCTACATCTTCCTAAAAGACGTGGTTGTTCAGTATGTCGATCTTACAAGCGAACTTCAAACTCTCCTCTATTTTCATGCGTAAAAGAGGATTAGAAAGCGTAAATATTTATGAATAAAACCAGTTATTGGGATTACAGGAAATGAAAACACCCGCATCCAGATGATGAGCTTATGATGAGTTATGCTGCAAAGGCTTTGTTGAAGGAGTTAAGGAAGCTGGAGGTATCCCCATTATCCTACCGATTGGTGATGAAGAAATGGCCAGTTACTACATTGGTTTGATTGATAAACTTATTCTAACTGGTGGACAAAATGTCGATCCAAAGTTCTACGGTGAGCCTAAAACGATCGATAGTGATGACTACCACCTTCAAAGAGATATTTTTGAGCTAGCTCTTATAAAAAGAAGCTATCAAACAGAAAGAAACCCGATTTTTTTCTGTTTGTCGAGGCACCCAGCTCTTTAATGTGGCTATGGGAGGAACTCTTTATCAAGATATTGAAAGACCATTGGCAGGATACTTCAGCTGAGTATACAACTCAACGTTTAGTCACCGAGCCTGATACTATTCTTCGAGAAATCTATGGAGAAATCTCTCATATCAACTCTTTCCATCATCAGAGCATTAAAGACCTTGCTCCAAATCTAAAAGTTGTCGCTCATGATCCTAAAGATGGTATTATCGAGGCTGTAACAACGACTGATGGTTTCCCTTACCTCGGTGTTCAATGGCATCCTGAATTTCTTTTTGAAAAATCGCCCCAAAGATAAAAACACTTTTTCGACTATGTCGTCAATGAATTGTAAAAGCCTGTATCATATACAGGTTTTTTAAATCAGATCCGTCTTCTCACGGTAACTAAAATAATCGGAATGTGAGACGATAAGATGGTCCAATAAGACCAAACCCATTAATTCGCAGGCTTCTTTAACAAGTTTTGTAACATGGTCATCATTTCTACTTGGCATAACAGCACCAGATGGATGATTATGAACCAGAATCACGGATGTTGCCATATGCTTTAAGGCATAATGGAGAATTTCCCTTGGTTCCGCAATACTTCTAGTAGCAGATCCAATAAAAATGGTTTGCTGATGAATAATTTGATTTTGTGTATTCAGATAGAGCGCCACCAGGTGCTCTTGTTTTTTATCTCCCAGTTCTTGTTGCATCTTTTTAGCCAGTCTTTGACTACTAAGAATGCTCTCTGCCTCAATGGTTTCATGTTTGTGAATACGACTTCCAAGCTCAATCATTGCTTGCAATTCAATAGCTTTTACTCTACCGATACCTGATAAAGTCTGCAGTTCTTGCAAGGTCATTTTTTTTAACTCAGTTAAACTATTTAATTGAGACAATACTTTCTGTGCAATTTCAAAAACAGTCGATTGACGAGTTCCTGTTCGTAATAAAATGGCTAGTAATTCCTGATTACTCAAACTCTCTACTCCTTCTGTCACCAAGCGTTCCCTTGGCAAGAGCGAATCTTCTTGAAATGAAATACTATACATAAAAAAATCCTCCTCACTTTATTATTCGTGAGAAGGATGCTTAATTCGATAAAAAAACTAGTTATTTTTTTAGATTTTTTTCAAGCGCTAGTCGTAAATCTTCAATCAAATCGTCAACATTTTTCAAGACCGATTGAGAGACGAATTTGATTTTTTTAGTTACTCCTGCTCCTTCTAGGTCTGAGTCAGACAACTGAGCATGTGTTGTAGTTGCGGGATGAACTACTAATGATTTAGCATCTGCTACATTGGCTAAGTTTGAAAAGATTTCCAAGTTGTCAATCACCTTACGTGCTTCTGCTTCTCCACCTTTAACGTGGAAAGTAAAGATTGAACCAACACCTTTTGGTAAGTATTTTTCAGCCAAAGGCATGGTAAGGACTATCTGGAAGTTTTGGATAGTTGACCTTTTTCAACCTTTTGGATGGTTCACAAGGAAATCAACGATTTTTTCAGCATTTTGAACGTGGCGTTCAACACGTAGAGAAAGTGTTTCAAGACCTTGCAAGAGCAAGAATGAGTTAAATGGTGAAAGGGCAGCTCCCATATCGCGAAGCAATTGCACGCGAGCAGCAACGATAAAGGCTGCAGCACCAACATCTCGAGTATAACTGATATTGTGGTAGCTTGGATCTTCTTCGACTAATTGAGGGAATTTTCCTGAAGCAGCCCAGTCAAACTTACCACTATCAACGATGACACCACCAATAGTTGTACCGTGACCACCGATAAACTTAGTTGCTGAGTGAACTGCAATGTCTACACCATGAGAAAAGACATTGATAAGATAAGGTGTTGCAAAAGTATTGTCTGCAACCAAAGGAATCTGATGTTTGTGAGCAATTTCAGCGATTTTTTCGATATCTGGAATGTTGATAACTGGATTACCCAAGGTTTCAATCAAAGACAAGTTTAGTATTGTCTTTAATCGCTGCTTCTACTTCTTCTAGATTATCAATATCAACAAAAGTTGTGGTGATTCCATAACGAGGAAGCGTTTCTTTCAAGAGGTTAAAAGGTACCACCGTAGATGGTTGATGCTGCAACGACGTGGTCTCCTGCGTGAGCTAAGTCTAAAGAATAGTGTAGGTAAGAGCTGCCATACCTGACGCAGTTGCAAGTGCACCTACACCACCTTCAAGGGCTGCGATACGCTCTTCAAAAGGCTGATGTTGTTGGGTTAGTGATACGAGTATAGATATTACCAGCTTTTTGAAGGGCAAAGAGTTCTGCACCCTTCTTGTGTATCTTCAAATACAAAAGGATGTTGTTTGGTAAATAGGAACAGCACGAGACTTTTGTAGTAGCATCTACCACTTGACCAGCATGCAATTGAAGAGTTTCAAATTTTAAATTCACGAGTCATATTTAGACCTCCAAAAGATTTCATTAGGTTCATTGTATCACCTAATTCGACTAGGTTACAAATACAACTTTGTTATATATTGGCATAAGAAATAGCTATGGCTGCTTCTATTTACTTTTGTCTTAAATTAGAATTGTAGAACTTTTTTTCAGATAGTTTAAAAAGTTTGTATTCACTTCCTCTATACTTTATAATGTTTAGAAAGGAGAAAACTATGTCAGAAATTACACATGAAATTGATGCAAACTTTGCTGGCCGTTTAAATATCTTGCGCGCTGGTGTACTGGGAGCTAATGATGGAATCATCTCTATCGCTGGAGTTGTTATCAGGGGTTGCCAGTGCGACTAACAATATCTGGATTATCTTCCTCTCAGGATTAGCCGCAATTCTTGCTGGTGCCTTTTCTATGGCTGGTGGCGAGTATGTATCCGTATCTACTCAAAAAGACACTGAGGAAGCCGCTGTAGCCCGCGAACAACTACTTTTGGATAAAGATATGGAAGCTGCTAAAAAATCACTCTACGCAGCCTATCTTCAAAATGGTGAGTGTGAAACATCAGCCCAGCTCTTAACCAACAAGGCATTTCTTAAAAACCCTCTCAAAGCCTTAGTTGAGGAAAAAGTACGGAATCGAGTATGAGGAATTCACTAATCCCTGGCATGCTGCTGCATCTAGCTTTATCGCCTTCGTACTTGGTAGCCTGCCACCAATGCTTTCGATTACTATCTTTCCCAAGTGACTATCGAATCCCTGCTACTGTCTTTATCGTAGCGATTTCTCTATTAGTTACCGGCTACACCAGTGCAAAACTTGGAAAAAGCTCCAACAAAAACAGCCATGATTCGTAACCTCTGTATCGGTTTGTTGACCATGGGAGTTACCTATCTATTTGGACAGTTGTTTAGTATTTAAAAAGATACCGCTCGGTATCTTTTTGCTATCAAAAATATAGACAGTTAATTTGATTTACCAAAAACCAACCTTCGTCATCATTGATAGGTTGGGCTTCTTTGATCTTGCGTGGGCCTGTTCCATACATTTCAGCCTCGATATCTTCTTTTTGTTGGTAGGATCGAAGCTAAGATAATGTAGATAATGATTCCCGAGTCCAAAAGTTTGCGATTGTAAAGATTGCAAAAAAAGGAAACGAACTAGGGTTACATCAAGATTCCACTTATCAGATAGACCAGCTAGTACACCTGATATCATGCGATTTCTTCTCATTTTATAAAATTTTTGTATTCATAATTTATTCCTCTTTCGGATTTCTTAATCTTAGTATAGCACTAAAGCTAGATTTGCTACATCAGTCCTTAGGCCGATTTAACAAGAGGAGCTTTTCCACGACAAACGACCACAACGATAGCGCTTGGTATCGATTTTTCGCTTTCTTTGATAGATTTGCTGACAAGACTGACAAGTATAGACTAAAGCTTTGGCTTTTTGATTGGCACTTGATAAAGGGAGGAACAAAGCGAGACCGTCTACCTCTTTTTAAAAAGTTGCTTAAAGGCTAAATCCTTATGCTGATAGCCCTTGCCTTCAAAGTAAAGATGGTAATGGCAGAGCTCATGACGAACAATTTTACGAAAAACCTCTAAACCAAGTTCTTGATATACTTTGGGATTGAAATCCAAATGACCATCCTTTTGGGAAAAAAATCGTCCCACCTGTCGACCGTAGACGAGTATTCCACTGAGCTTGATGTTTGAAAAGGTTTTCCAAAAATCTTCTAAAGAGACCTGTTTAACGTAATCAGTTAGATTCATTAGGTGCAAGAAGCGACAGATTCACTTTTTCGCGGTCAGCATCGATTTTTTTAACCCAAACGGTTACCAAATCGCCGACCGACACTACTTGACTTGGATGTTTGATAAATTTCTTACTCATGTGAGAGATATGAATGAGACCGTCCTCATGGATACCGATATCAACAAAGGCACCGAAGTCAACGACGTTGCGCACAACTCCCTCAAGCTTTTTGGCCAACTTGTAAGTCTTTGATATCCAAGACATCCTGACGAAGGACTGGAGCATCAAAAGAATCACGGAAATCACGACCTGGTTTGAGAAGGTCAGCGATAATGTCTTTAAGTGTTTCTTGACCGAGTTCTAGCTCTTGAGCCATTTCTTTGATAGAAACAGATTTTGAGTTTTGCTTGCGCTTCTTCATTTAGGTCTTTAATATCCAAGCGTTTGAAGAGTTCCTTGACCGCAGCATAGTTTTTCAGGGTGAACTCCTGTATTGTCAAGGATATTGCTACTTTCAGGGATACGGAGGAAACCAGCAGCCTGCTCAAAAGGCCTTAGCACCCTAGACGAGGAACCTTTCTTGATTTGAGCGCGTGAAGTGATTTTTACCTTCTTCCTCACGATACTTAACGATATTTTTCTGAGATGGTTTTGTTTAGTCCTGCGACATGTGAAAGCAAGGCTGGACTAGCTGTATTGATATTGACACCGACTTGGTTAACAACTGTATCCACCACAAAATCAAGACTTTCAGATAGTTTTTTTCTGACTAACATCGTGCTGGTACTGACCGACACCGATGGATTTGGGATCGATTTTAACCAATTCAGCAAGTGGGTCTTGCAAACGACGAGCAATAGAGATAGCTGAACGTTTTTCAACGGTTAGATCTGGAAACTCCTGACGAGCAAGTTCACTGGCTGAGTAGACAGACGCACCACTCTCATTAACAATGACATAGCTAACTTCTGGAAAACTCTTTTCAGAACTTCTGCAACAAAAGGCTTCACTCTCACGACTAGCAGTTCCATTTCCGATAGCAATGATTTCAACACCGTATTGGCCAATCAAATCTGCCAAATCACGCTTAGCTTCTTCAATCTGACGAGCTGAAGCTGGTTTAACTGGATAAATGACTTGCGTTGTCAACATTTTTCCCAGTCGCATCAACGACCGCAAGCTTGGCACCTGTACGAAAGGCAGGGGTCAAAATCCAAGAACCACGCGCCCTTTTAGTGGTGCTACCAGAAGAAGATTACGGAGGTTTTCTGAGAAGAGTTGAATAGCTCCTTCTTCTGCCTTTTCTGTCAATTCAGTACGAATACGGCGCTCAATAGCTGGCAGTACCTTCTTCTTAACAGATTGCTGAATCACTTCGTCTATATAAGCATTCTTAACCTTGAAAACGAGCAGCAAAGAAGGCTTGAATGCGATCAGTCGCGTGCTCAAAACCAATCTTTCAAAGATGCCCTAACTTCTCACCACGATTAAGGGCAAGTGTACGGTAGCCCCTGCATAGTTGCTATAGTTTCTGAGAAATCATAGTAAATTTGAAATACTAGCTTTTTCATCTAGGGCTTTCGTCTTTGACTTGAGATGTAATCTTTAGAATGTCTAAGGACCTCTTGATAAGTCATTGAACGCAAGTTGACATCTTCAGATAGAGCTTCAACCAAGATATCAACTGCACCCGCTAAAGCTTCTTGTGGAGTCTCAAAAACCTTCACAGACAAATGCTTTCTGCTTCTTTTTCTAGGTCAGAAACATTTTTGTAAGATTAAAGCGAGCAAGAGGAAATAGTCCCGCCTCACGCGCAATCGTTGCCTTGGTGCGACGTTTTTTTCCTTATAAGGAAGATAAAGTTCTTCAACATCTGCTAATTTTTCAGCAGCTAAGAATCGCTTCTTCTAACTCTTTGGTTAACTTACCTTGCTCTTTGATTTTTCGCTAAAACAGCTTCTTTACGATCATTGAGAGCAGTTAGACTTTTATCAAGGTCGATAATAGCTTTAATAGCCACTTCATCCAAAGCTACCAGTCATGTCCTTGCGATAACGAGCGATAAAAGGGAATGGTTGCTCCTTCTGCTGTCAAAGACAAGACCGTATCAATTTGCTTTTAAGGTTACACCCAAATCTTGGGAAATTTTTTTCATATTTTTATCCATGAGACTATTATACCATAAGGAAGAAAAGCTTGTTTTTCATTAATGTCACAGTTAGCTTGGTATTTGTTGAAGATAAAAATTCATTTGTCTTGTCAATTTAAAATTAAACCTTTTGGCTGAAATAATAGTATAATAGAGAAACAATAAGAATTGAGGTATGCCCTAATGGCTGTTAAATTTACAAAAACTGATGACTTAGATAAAATGTTCGAAGAGTTCGCTAAACTTCCTGATTTGAAGCAAGTGACATTTCCAGATGGCAAAGAAAAAGAAAGATAAGGCAGAAAAAGAAAAAAATAGATGACACTCTTTCAAAGTCTGCCTTCAAGTATTTTTACAGGCTGGCGCTATCTTTTTTATCAATCATCATTGAAGCCCTACCCTTTGTCTTAATTGGTAGCATCATCTCTGGTGCTATTGAAGTCTATGTCACTCCTGAAAAAGTTTATCAATTTCTCCCTAAAAAAATCGTTTGGGGAGGATCTTTTTGGTACATTTATAGGGTTTCTCTTTCCCTCTTGTGAGTGTGGAATTGTTCCGATCATCAACCGTTTCTTGAGAAGAAGGTTCCAAGCTATACAGCTGTTCCATTTCTAGTAACCGCTCCTATCATCAATCCCATCGTACTTTTTGCAACTTATTCAGCCTTTGGTAATTCATTTAAAATGGTCTTACTCCGCGCTTTAGGTTCGATTCTTGTTGCTACTATATTGGGTATCTTACTTGGATTTTTCTGGGAAGGATCGATTCAAAAGGAAAATAGGCTGGCTTGTCATGAACATGATTTTTCTCATTTGACAAAAGATCAGAAATTTCTTCAGGTCTTTATCCAAGCTATTGATGAATTCTTTGATATGGGACGTTATTTGGTTTTTGGCTGTCTGTTTGCTAGCATAGTCCAGGTTTATGTACCAACTCGTATTCTGACATCAATTAGTGCAACACCACTACTTGCTATTGTTCTCTTGATGGTTCTATCCTTTCTTCTATCACTCTGTAGTGAAGCTGATGCCTTTATTGGCTCTTCTCTTCTCTCTAGTTTTGGCTTTGCTCCAGTTCTTGCCTTTCTGGTTATAGGGTCCTATGCTTGATGTCAAAGAAACTTACTCATGATGAAGAAATTATCTCAAAACTCGCTTTATTTGGCAGTTCATGACCATTGTGACTCTTGTTGTTCTTGTCTATTCTTATCTAGTCGGGTGTGATGCTATGATACGATTTATCATTTTGTCTAGCTATTTTTGTCTTAACCCTTTATCTGCACCTATCAGGTAAGCTCAATCAGTATCTAAACCTCCACTACTCTTATCTGGCTTATATCACAATGATTTTATCTTTTTTACTAGCCATTGTTCAAGCCTATATTTGCTTCAAGCGTTTGAAAGAACATAGTCACTTACACAGATTTTCAGCCAAGCTTGCTAGTTTTGTCCTCTTAAGTTTGCCCTTGTTAGTTGGATTTACTTTTCCCAACTGTCAGCTGGATTCACAAACAGTATCTGCTAAAGGCTATTATTTCCCACTTTCAGAAGGAACAGACAAGGCAATCCAAGCAAGTGAAGGTACGAGCAGTCAGTATCTTAAGCCGGATACCAGTCGCTTTTATTCACAAACAGCTCATGAAAACACCATTCGCAAAAGTGCTGATAAATACTTAGCTCAATCTAGTATTGTCATCAGGACGAGAATTACTTGAAGTCATGGAAGATATTTATGATTATCCAAATGAATTTGAAGGCAAGGAAATCGAGTTTACTGGGCTTTGTCTACAACGATCCCAGTCACAGCGATAGTCAATTTGTCTTTCGCTTTGGTATCATGCACTGTATCGCTGATTCAGGAGTTTTTCGGCCTCTTGACCACAGGAAATACCAATCATTATGAGAATAACACCTGGGTAAGAGTCAAAGGAAAGATTAGCAATCGCTATCACGAGGAACTCAACCAAGTCCTTCCCAACCCTCGAAGTTCAGTCTTTCATCAAAAGTGGACAAACCAGAGAATCCGTATGTTTACAAAAGATTTTAAAAAGTAGCCTGACTGGGCTACTTTTTCTTGTTTAATGAGTTGAATGTTTGACGTATTCAAAAGATTAGTTTTTCTGCATTACAGAATTCTAATACTGTCTGTTTATCTATTTTTTTACTTTTTAGGTTTAAACATCCAAGCTTAATTTTTGCCATTAGCAATAAATGAATGTTCTGAGATCCATTTGGTGTAGCCAGCTAACCGTTCATCTGTTAAAGATTCTACTGCGATAGTAACACACATATCGACCGCTTCTTCAACTGTTACAGAAAAACTATAACCATTCAACTGTAGAAATTGCACCAAAACGAAGAAAGCAGTTCGTTTTTAGCATTGGCAAAAAGCATGCTTCTTGATCAATTGGACAAATAGTATCGTTGCCTTATCAAAAATTGTTGGATAAAGAGGTTTGCCAAAAACAAATTGTTCTGGTAAATTGACAATCATATTTAAGGCAGAAGGACTAACTGTCTGAATTTTTTCATTAGGTGAATAACGTTGAATTGTTAAAGCATTGATTTTCTCGATTTGCCTTTCTGTTAGATAGACTGTCATTTTTCCACCAAAGCTTTAAAAACATCATCATATTCATCAAAGATTTTGTCCAAATTTAAGTCAAAGGCATCATCAGATACATAAGAAATCTGATGTCCAGACTCTTCGGGAGTAAAGATAATTTCGCCACTTGGTAACAATTTTGCTTCGTATTTAACACCACTTGGAATATTGAATTCACTTGGAATGGTGATGGTGATTGAATTTCCTTGTTTTCTTGTTTTTACTACCATCTGATTTCCTCCTTTGAAGTATTATAACAAATAATTACCGTAATTACAATGATAGAATATCAGTTAAAATAATTCAGCTTGAGAAATTTCTGCTAAAAACTCATCCGAATAAACCGAATAAACATTTAGATCAGGCGCTTTGTGGTCGTTCATTGCTTGACCACATCAACAAGTCCAGTTTTCCATATCTAACCTCAATCACGACTTAATTCTTTAAGGAAAAATTGATTGAGATTTTTCCAGTCTCTTTTATCCTTGCTAACACTAAGTCCATTTTATCATTTACTTTATCAAAAATTACTATAGTATCTACAGAAAAAAGCTAGAGTTCCACAATTGAGAACCTCTAGCTTTTTAGTATCTGAGAACTATTTTTGTCTCAGACTTTTTATTATCTTTTAAAGCTCTGACTTCTTCCGCTCCAATCTCATCTCCCGCCTTGTCGAAGAGATTAATAGCGTGACTAAAATAATCATAGGATTTACTCGAATCAAGTTTTCGATAAATCTCTCCCAATCCTCTATAAGCGCAGGCCTGAGCGATAAGATCATCTGTCTTTAAGGCTGAGTCTAGCGACTGCTGCATATAAAAACTCCGCTTCAACTAGTTGACCTAACTTTAATCGTAAATAACCTTGCTCATAGTCATTAACAGAATTTTTGAGAGAATCCCTGAAAAACTTGTTCAATAACTCTCGCTCTTTTTCGATATAGCTAGAGCTGTCTGAAAATCATTCATTTCACGATAGACCATGAGCCCAATTGATGATACGCGATGTGTTCATTTTCACGATCCTTTTTCTGTAATAGCCAAGTGGAGATGACGTTGGTAAACCTCTAAACAGTGCTCATACTTTTTTCGTACAAATAGATATAACCCATCAAGTTTAAAAAGACTGTAATCTTTACAAGTTGCTAGGCAAAACTCTGCTTGAACTAATTGTAGCTTCATTAATTTTTCCTCAAATAATAATTCCCAAGCTTGATTCATTTAAAGACTCCTATCTAGTTCTAGAACGATAATTACCTAAACTAAAAATACAAACAATTATCT
>BNJU01001839.1_pt1 | contig 19666 bp, 30 predicted proteins | sample 8539281 | NCBI WGS metagenome assembly BNJU01 (sample SAMD00202456, study PRJDB9452) | human saliva metagenome | isolation source: human saliva | place: Japan
GCTTTTTATTTTTATTTATTTTCAAACATAGATAAATTCTAGCTTCTCTTTTTTATAAAAAGTTGGCATAGAATTTGCTTATATATTTATTAGATAGTTCGATTTATTTTTAGTTTTATTACAAGGAGGTATGTTTTATGGAAAATGTAAGAGTTGGTTTATGGGGCTTTGGAGCAATGGGAAGAGGTATGGCAAAAATGTTATTAACTAAAAAGGTTTAGACCTAGTTGCTGTATGTGATTTAGATCCAAATAAAAGTTGGTAAAAAGTATTTTTTTGAAATATTAGAAGTTGATAAAAGGAGACAGAAAAGATGTTTTAGTTGAATCTGATTATAAAAAGTCTTTCACTGAAAAATGTGCTGATGTTGTCTTACTTGCAACAGACTCTTTTTGTTATAAATGCTTTCCCTAAAATAGAATACTTATTAAAACAAAAAGTAAATGTTATATCGACTGCTGAAGAAATGGCATATCCTCAAAGCCAATCTCCTGAAATAGCTAAAGAAATAGATAGATTAGCTAAAGAAAAACGGAGTTAGCGTTTTAGGTACTGGTATCAATCCTGGTTTTGTCCTTGACTTATTAGTTCTTGCTTTTAACAGGTACTTGTGAAAAGTAGATTCTATAAAAAGCTGTAAGAGTCAATGACTTATCTCCTTTTTGGAAAAGCTGTTATGGAAGAACAAGGAGTAGGAGTAACTAAAGAAGTTTTTGAAAAACAGGTGTTAAAGAAGGAACAATAGCAGGACATGTTGGTTTTCCTGAATCTATAAAAATGATAACAGATGGTATTGGTTGGAACTTAGAAAAATTGAACAAACAAGAGAAGCTATAATGAGTAATGTATATAGAAAAATCTGAATATGCTGAAGTTTTAGCTGGAAATGTTGCTGGATGTAGAACAATGTGGTTATGGTTATGTAGATGGAGAAATTAAAATAGTTATGGAACACCCTCAACAAATTCTTCCTAATTTAGAAGGAATAAAAACAGGTGACTATGTGACAATAAAAAGGTGTGCCAAATATAGATCTTCAAATAACTCCTGAAATCCCTGGTGGTATTGGAACAATAGCTATGTGTGTAAATAGTATTCCTCATATTATAAATGCAAGACCTGGTCTAAAAACTATGTTAGACATCCCTGTTCCTAGAGCAATCATGGGTGATATAAGAGATATGATAGAAAAATAATAGGAGGATGAAAAATGAAAGCAAAAGGCTGGAGATTTTGTAAGAATACACAATATAGTTTTAAAAAGTTGGAGAAAAGAGCAGACAATCTTCCCGAAGATACTAAGAAAAGTTCCACTAGAAATGTGGGATAAAGGTTTCTTAGGAAAAAGAAGCTGAAATAGGAGAAGAAGTTGAAGTTATAACTATTACAGGTAGAAAAATTAAAGGAACTTTAGTAGAAATTAATCCTGTATTTAGACATAACTATGGTGAATTTGTTCCTGAACTTTTACAAATAGGATTACAGGCAAGAAAAATTCTATTTGAGGTGAAGATAATGAATAAGGATATGTCATATAATGCTGTCTTAGCTAGAAAAATGAAATAATGAAAAAGCTATAGGAATAGATTATTCTAAGTTTGAAAGTGATATGATTTCATTTGATTATGAAAAATGATGAAAGAAACTGGATATACTTTAGAAGAAATGAGAAGAATTCAATTAGACTTTGCTGTTGGTAACACAGCTCTAATTGAAATGAAAATTTAACAAATTTAGCAAGAAAAATGTGCTCCTGCTGGTAAGGGAGCTAGAATATTTATAAAAGATGAAGCTAATAATGCTCAGGAAGTTTTAAAGCAAGAAGAGCTGCAATAGCAGTTTATCATGCTAAAAACTAGGGTTATAAAGGAGTTATCGCTGCAACAAGTGGTAACTATGGTGCTGTTGCATCTCAAGCAGCTATGCAAGGTTTAAAATGTATAATTGTTCAAGAATGTTATGACAGTAAAGGTGTGGGACAACCTGAAATAATTGAAAAAGCAAGAAAATGTGAAGCCTATGGTGCTGAAGTTATGCAATTGACAGTTGGACCTGAGCTATTCTATACATTCTTAAAACTTTTAGAAGAAACAGGATATTTTAATGCCTCTCATATACATCCTTTTGGAATAGCTGGAGTTGAAACACTAGGTTATGAAATAGCTGAGCAAATGATGGCTAAAGAAGGAAGATATCCAGATGTAGTTGTTTGTACTAATGCTGGTGGAGGAAATTTAACAGGAACTGCTAGAGGACTTATAAAAGCTGGTGCAACTTCTGTTAAAGTTATTGGAGCTAGTGTAAATCTATCAGGTCTTCATATGGCAAGTGATCAACAATTCAATAAAAAAATCTTTTCACTACTGGACATACAGGTTTTGGAATTCCATTCTGTACTCTTCCAGATAGATCAGATGTTCCTAGATCTGCTGCAAGACCTTTAAGATATATGGATAGATATGTTACTTTAGCTCAAGGTGAAGTTTTCTATATGACAGAACTTCTTGCTCAACCTGAAGGTTTAGAAAGAGGACCTGCAGGAAATGTTTCATTAGCTGCTGCCTTTAGTTTGGCTCAAGAAATGGATGAAGATCAAATAATTGTTGTACAAGAAACTGAATATACAGGTGCTGGTAAACATATACAACCTCAACTATCTTTTGCTAGACAAAATGGTATAGAAATAAAATTTGGAAACCCTGAAGAAGAAGTTCCAGGTAAGAATATTATTCTTCCAGCTGAACCATCTCTTCTAAAAAGCTAAAGATGTTGATTTAGATAAATTAAAAAGTTTCTTTTAGTTAAAAACTACATCAAAAGATATAAAAAGATTTAACAGACAATGATATCAATTTCCTTATTGCTGAAACAAAAAGCAATAAAGAATATATAAAACTCAATTTTAGAAACAATAGGGAGGTAATTAATGAAAGGGTATCTTAAAAGAGATGATGATTTTGAAGAAAAGAAGAAAAACTAGCAAAATCTTTCAGATGAAGAATTAAAAATAGATTTTGGCAATTAGCTGAACAAGTAGTAGAGCCCCTATTAAAAATGGCTAAAGAAAATACTACTCCATCAATAGAAAGATCTGTATTGCTTCGTATGGGATTTTTCTACTTTAGAAGTAAGACCTCTTGTAGAAGGAGCTATAGAAAGAAATCTTATAGGAAAAGGTGTGGGACATATAGTGTATAGAGTTGCTAAAGAAAAAGGTATTTCTATAAGAGAAGCTGGAGAAAAATTAATTGCTGGAGACTATTGGGATTTAGCATTGGAAATCTTTAAAGGGGGTAGATAATTATGAAATTAAAGCCAAATGAAAAAATGGATGTAAAGGCTATATTGGAAGATTTAGAAAATTATCATCCCAAAAGAAGAGGTTGGGTATGGAGAGAAAAGAAAGACATAGTAATAGGTGAATATTCATATAAAGAATGTTCTGACAGTCTAAAAAATTATGTTGCTCTTCCTGCAGCAGCTAGATATTTCTCAAACTTAGATCCTCAACCTAATAATACTATTACAACTGAAATAGCTTCAGGAAGATTTGAAGATGATATAAGAAGAATGAGAATGGCAGCTAGCATGGAGCAGATCATATAATGGTTATAAGAACTGCTGGACAATCTCACTTTGACGGACTTATTGAAGGGAACACCTCAAGGAATAGGTGGAGTTCCTATTACAAGAAAAACAAGTTAGAGCATCATAGAAAAAGCTTGTGACATGATAGAAGAAGAAGTTGGAAGAGCTATAAATTACCACTCATATATAAGTGGAGTAGCAGGACCTGAAGTTGCTGTTATGTTTGCTGAAGAAGGAGTTAATGGAGCTCACCAAGATCCTCAATATAATGTCTCTTATAGAAACGTAAATATGTATAGATCTTTTTTGTTGATGCTGGAGAATCTAAAAACTTATGGCTTGGGCAGATATGGCTCAAATAGATGGAGCTCACAATGCTAATGCTACTGCAAAAGATGGTTGGAGTAATGCCAGAACTTATAGTGCAACACGGACTAAATTCAATTTTTCTTCACAAAAGTAGGACTTAAAAAGAAAAATATATGTTTGTCAACAGTTCCACCTTTCAGCTTCTCCAACTCCTTGCTTAAAAGTTGGATTTTACCTTATGCTGTTGCATTGAGAGATTTCTTTGATGAATATAGAATGAGAGCTCAAATGAATACTAAGTATATAACTTCATCATCAAGAGAAGCTACTGTTACTCACGTTATGAATATGTTAATTTCTAGACTTACTAGAGCAGATATTCAATCTACAATAACTCCTGATGAAGGAAGAAATGTACCTTGGCATATGTATAATATCGAAGCTTGTGATACTGCTAAACAAAGTCTTGTCGGTATGGATGACTTACTTTTCAATGGTTGAACTAAAAAGATGGTTATCTTCCTAAAACAAGTTAGAGAACTTAAAAGAAAGAGCAGTTCTATTTTTAGAAGAAATTATTGAAGCTGGTGGATACTTTGAAGCAGTTGAAAAAGGTTTCTTCGTAGATTCTGGTTACTATCCTCAAAGAAATGGAGATGGTATAGGAAGAAAACAAGATGGTGGAGTAGGAGCAGGTACAGTATTTAAGAGAGATGAAGACTATATGGCTCCAGTTACAGCTCACTTTGGAAAACAATAATATAGCTCAATATGGTTTAAAAAGAAACAGATTGTCCTTCTACTTAATTGATGGATGTACTCTTGAAAAACCAGAAAAATAGTTTTTATAGATGAACTAGATGAAGAAGATAACGTTAATAGAAGAATGGAAGAAACAGATAAATTTAGAAATACAAACTTAGTAAAACCTGAAGTTGAATGGTTAGCTGATGGTGTTGTTCAAGTTGAAATATTCTTACCTCTTGATCAAAGAACAGCAGAATTCGCTGCAATTGAATTTGCTAAAAATGAATTTAGTGATCCTGAAGTAATACATTCTGAAGTAATGCATCCTTCTGAAGGAACTAGAGTTCAATTAAAAAGGTAAAGTTGATTTCTTTTATAAATACTGATGACTTAATTATTCCACAAAAACCTGAAGTTTTTAAGTGATGATGAAATAAGAGCTTTTGTTGATGAACATCCATTTCAAATAGTTGCTGCTACAGTTGGAGAAGATGAACACTCTGTAGGGATTAAAAAGAAGTTATAGATATAAAAACATGGTGGAATAGAAAAGTTTGGAATGGAAGTAGAATACCTTGGAACATCTGTTCCTTGTGAAAAACTTGTAGATGCTGCAATAGAATTAAATGCTGATGTTATACTAGCTTCTACTATCATATCTCATGATGATATTCACTATAAAAAAATATGAAAAACTTCATGATTTAGCAGTTGAAAAAGGTATAAGAGAAAAAGTAATAATCTGTGCTGGAGGTACTCAAGTAACTCCTGAAATAGCTAGAGAACAAGGTATGGATGAAGGATTTGGAAAATACGATAGAGGAGTCAATGTAGCTACTTTCTTTGTTAAGAGAAAGAAAGAAATGCTAGGAAAGAAATAATAATTTAGATAGGATGTGGAAAAATGAAAATTGATGTACTTGTTGCTGAAATAGGAAGTACAACCACAGTCGTAAATGCTTTTGACCACTTAGAAAGTGATAACCCTGTATTCTTAGGACAGGGTCAAGCTCCCTACTTCTGTAAAAGAAGGTGATGTCAACATAGGATTACAAGCTGCTATAGAGGACATGAAAAAATCTTCATATAGAAAATGAGAAATTAGAATATACAAACATGCTTGCAACTAGTAGTGCTGCTGGGGGACTTAGAATGACTGTCCATGGGCTTGTATATGATATGACTGTTAAGGCTGCTAAAGAAGCAGCCTTAGAGCTGAGCTAACATTCACTTAATTACAGCTGGAAAAACTTTCAAAAGTTGATATGATAAAACTTGATAGAATAAAGCCAAATATAATTTTTAATTGCTGGTGGAGTTGATTATGGTGAAAGAGAAACAGCACTATATAACTCTGAACTAATAGCAGCTTCTGACTTTAGATATTCCTGTCATATATGCTGAAATATAGTAGTTGCTGATGATGTTAAAATTAATATTTGAAAGCTTATTCTAAAGATCTTCATATTGTTCCTAATGTATATCCAAAGATTGACATACTAAATATTGAACCAACTAGGAAGTAATTCAAGATATTTTTGAAAGAAACATATAACTGAAGCAAAAGGTATGGAAAAAAATTAGAGAAATGGTAATGGTCCTATAATTCCAACACCTGGAGCAGTTATGAAAAAGCTTCAAAAATATTAAAAAGATGAAATAGGAGATTTAGTTACTATAGATGTTGGTGGAGCTACAACAGATATACATTCTGTAACTGAAGGAACTAGAAAAAGTAAATAAAATTCTTGTTGAGCCTGAACCTGTTGCTAAAAGAACTGTTGAAGGAGATCTTGGAGTCTTTATCAATAAAAAGAAATATAGTAGATATCATAAAAATAGAGAAAACTAGAAAAAAGAATTAAATATGAGTCCTGAAGATATTGAAAAAAATTTACTAATTCTGATATAGCAATTCCCAGAAACTGAAGAGCATAAAAGATTTATTGAAAGATTGACCAAAAGAAGCTGTAATTGTTTCAATCAATAGACATGCTGGTGGTTATAGAACATATTTTTGGTGGTAAAATCAGATACTTTAGCATTCGGTAAAGATTTAACAGCTGTGAAGTGGATAGTAGGAACTGGTGGTGCTTTTTTAACTAGACTTACGGCAAGAGAAGAAATTTTAAATAGTATAAGCCAATTTAATAGAGCAGATAAATTACTGCCTACAGCAGAAGCTAAAATTTTAATAGACAAACGACTATATAATGGCTCTCTAGGTGTACTATCATCTCTAAATAAAGAAGCTGCTATAAAATTATTATTAAAAGAGTCTGAAAATTTAATGAAAAACGGTTTAATTTATCAATTTTTATTTTAACGGCAGTAGATTATGAGTTTTGTTAACGAGAATTTCAAAAGAATTGAAGAACTTGCTATACAACTAACTAATATTTTTAGTGTTGTAGATACTAAAGGTGAAATTGATGTTTCTGAAAGAGGTTTATGAGAAATTATGGGAAATATTCCATACTAAAGAAAAACCCAAAAGACTTATTCTATGTTAGTGCAAATGATACACTAGGAAGAAAAAGGTTGTTATACTAAGAGGTAAAAAGCAATCTAAGAAAACTGTTGTATTGATTGGTCACACTGACACAGTTGGTATATCAGATTATGGAGACTTGCTGAATATGCAAAATGATCCTTATAAATAAGCTGAAGGATTTAAACATATAAAACTAGATGACGTTGTAAGAAAAAGATTTAGAAAGTGGAGATTTTTATTTGGACGTGGAATATTTGACGTGAAGAGTGGAGATGCTGTAATAAATCTTTTGAAGAAGTACAAAAGACTTAGATAATTTTGAAGAAAACTTAATCTATGCAGCTGTATATGTGATGAAGAAGCAAACTCAGTGGAATGTTATCTGTTGTTCCAAAAACTTGTTGAACTTCAAGAAAAAGAAGATTAGAATATCTTGCAGCCCTTTGACAGATTATATAACTGCAGAATTTATAGGAGATGAAAAGTAAAAATATCTACATAGAACTGTTGGAAAAGTTTAATGCCTTTCTTTGTTGTAGGAAAAAGAAACTCATGTTGGAGAATCTTTTAATGGAATTGACCCAAAATGAAATTTCATCAGCTATAATGACAAGAGTAAATATGAATACTGAGGTTCTGTGATATTGTTGATGGTGAAGTATCTCTTCCACCCTATAAGCTTATATCGAGACCAAAAACCTGAATACTCTGTTCAAGTTGGAAAAACTGCAGTTCTTTATTTCAACTATGCAACTCTATATGTCAACTCCTGATATGGTTCTAGAAAAATGAAAAAGGCTGCTTTGAGCATTTGACAGTGTAGCTACAAATTAAAGTAAACAATATGAAAACTTTCTGTTCAATGAGTTCAAACAGAACTTATAAAATTACCTTTGGGAAGCAGAGTTCTATCATATACTGAACTTCTTGAAAAAGTTAGAGAAGAAAAACCTGATATTGATGAAATATTAGCAAAACTATAGTAAAGAATTAATGAAAAGATGAAAGGATTGATACTAGAGTGTTTGCTCTAAAAGAATGGTTGAAAAATTACAAGCTAGCTGGAAGGATCAAAATCCATTAGTTGTTGTTTACTTTCTCCACCTTACTATCCCTATATCTATATAGATGGAACAAATCCTAAGGATAAAGGCTCTTATAGATGCTGTTGATAATGGAAAACTACTAAAACTGATTATAAATTAGCATAAGAAATTTCTTTCCCATATATTTCAGACTTAAGTTATGGAGCTGCTCCAAAAGATCAGCTATAATAGCTAGTCTAAAATAATATGCCTGGATGTGTAAAATATAGTCTTCCATTAGAAGATATGCAAAAATTATCTCCTTCCTGTTTTAGATATAGATGCTTTGGACATGATGCACATAAATTTACAGAAAGAGTTGAGAAAGAAATATAGTTATACAGTTGCTCCTGAATTGGTTTATAAAACAGTTATGAAATTATTAAACAATGAAATCTTATAAGAAATAAAATTTACTGAAACGTGCTCATATTAATATTACTCTAGGTTAGTGTATATTATGATAGAAAAATAACTATGTTATCAGACTGGCTATGGTCTTATCCAATGGTTATATTATTAGCTTTAGTATCTAGTAACAATAAGATTCAAGTTTAGCATATAGAAATTACCTTTAATTATAAAAACAGTTTATAAAGATGTAGTAAAAGAAAAATTCTGGTGAAGGAAATATCATCTGCTTTACAAGCTGCACTTTACTGCTATAGGTTCAACGCTTAGGTTCTGGAAATATATATGGGGTTGCAGTTGCTATTGCATAGTGGTATTGGTGCTCTTTTCTGATGGTTGTTGGACTTTTGTGCAGCGTCTTAAATATGCTGAAGTTATCTTAGGAATAAAATATAGAGAAAAAGAATGAATCTAGGGTGAATATGTCGGTGGAGCAATGTACTATTTAAAAACATACTAAGCTTCCAATTCTAGGAACTTTTATTTGCACTTTTTCTTAGCATTTGAACTTCTACCTTCTATAGGGTTTACAATCATTATCTGTTGTTCAATCTGCTGAAAACACTAGAATTTCTAAGTATGTAACAGGTGTTGCTATATTTGGAGTTGTTTTTATAACAATTGTTGGTGGAATAAAAAGAGTTGGAGCTCTTATGAGATAAAAATAGTTCTTTCATGAGTTGCTTATTTTTATTCTTGCATGGATAATCATATTAGCAAATTATAAAAATATCTCCATTTGTTTTTGGTCAAATGTTTGCAGGAGCATTCTCTGCACCAGCAGCTTTTGGAGGAATGGCTGGGGAACAGTAGCTATGACTATGAGATCTGGTCTTGCTAGAGGAACTTACTCAAAGCGAAGCTGGAATGGAACAAGTCCTACCGCTTATGCTGCAACTATAACGACCCCGCACGTCAAGCACTTTGGGAATGGTTGAAGTTTTTATTAGTACTTTCTTAATGTGTTTAACTTCTGGTCTTCACTTGCTAACAACTAGGGTGCATATGAAAAGTTATAGAGTATTTGATAAAAGCTGCTTCTATGCCAGCTATTGCTTTCCAAGAATTTTATGGAAATATCTTGGGTGGAGCTTTGCAATGACTTCAATAGTAATATTCTATTTGTTCTATCAACTGCTAATTGTAATAGCATACATTGGTGAAAAACAGAAGTTGAATATCTATTTGGTACTAAAATTTGTAAAGTTTCTCAAGTTATGTATATGTACTATTGCTGTTTTAATAGGAGCTTTATGCAGTTTAGGAATCATATAGTATCTTTACTTAGATATCTAGCATTTTGTTGTTTCAAATATGTCGATTGATCACTATGTAAATGGAGTGTTGTACAACGACAGTGAGTATGTTTCCAAGAGTTCTGATAGAAAGTTGAAGGAACTAAATCATGATAATCCTACTGTAAAGCAAAAATAAAATTTCAAACTAATAAGGAGATGATGACTTGTATCCAAGACTAGAAATAAACATAAATAAATTAAAAACTAATCTGCAAGTAATATCAAATCTTTAAAGAAGAATAATCTTTCTTTAGCTATGGTAACAAAAAGCTATTGTGCTAATGTAAATATTGTAACTGAACTAGTTAAAGATAATAATTTAGTTGACTATTTAGCAGATTCAAGAATAGAGAATCTTAAGAAAATGAAAGATATAAATATTCCTAAAATACTTCTAGAATTCCTATGAAAAGTGAAGTTGAAGAAGTTGTAAAATATGCTGATATAAGTTTTCAACTCAGAATACGAAACTCTTGAAAAACTAAATGAAATGCTAAGAAAAATAACAAAAGTACATAAAGTTGTTATTATGGTGGACTTAGGAGATTTGAGAGAAGGTTATTTTTGTTGAAAAAGATCTTCTAGAAAATATTAAAAATCCATGATTTACATAATATTTCTATTATTGGTCTTGCAACTAACTTAACTTGTTATGGTTCAGTTCTTCTTCAGAAGAAAATCTTTCTAAATTAGTAAATTTAGCTGAGAAGATTGAGAAAAATTTTTCATATTAAAATGCAAAATAATCTCAGGTGGTAACTCTAGTTCTCTATTTCTTCTAAATGAAAATAGATTACCTTCTAAAAATAAATAATCTTAGAGTTGGTGAAGCTATTTTTACTTGGAAGAGAAACTGCTTATGGAGAAGATATAGATGGAACATATAATGATGTTTTCAAACTAGTTTGTGAAGTTATTGAAAACAAAGAAAAACCATCAGTTCCTATAGGAGAAAGAGGACTTGATGCCTTTGGAAACCAAGTTGAATATGAAGACAAAGGAATTATGCAAAGAGTTATCATAGGAATAGGAAGACAAGACATTAGTATTGACACTTTTTCCCTATTGATAAAAATAGAAGTAGTTGGTGCAAGTAGTGACCATACTATCCTTGATGTAACATTGTGATAAAAATATCAAGTAGGAGATTTAATTGAATTTTTCTACTGATTATGGTGGATTATTATCACTATGTACATCAGAAATATGTAAATAAAGTTATAGTTTAAAAATAAGATGCTATTGCAGATTTTGCAGTAGCATCTTTTTATAATAACATTTCTATTATTTTAAGATTATCCATCTTTGGAATTAATCTTTTGATAAAATTCTTCATCTAAAAACTTTATTTATATACTTTTCTTTAAAAATCATTTATAAATTGAGTTAAACTTTGATTATCTCCCAGTTCAGACAATCTCATATATTCTTTTTATTATCTCAAACCAAGGGACTTTCTCTTTTGTCCCTAAAGCCTCTTTGAAAGAAAAGTATTATCAGCAGAATTAAAATAAAATTTGACTTTTTAATTTCTAAGATAGAACTAGCTTTTCTTTTTACAAGTAAATCTTTATATTTTTCTGTAACCTGTAAATTGCTAACCTCTTTATCAAGCCATATAGCATCAAAAGCTATTTCAATAATATCCTTTTCTTTTATATCATTGAGAGCTTTAAATTTTCTCAAGTGCTATAGCTACATATTTTCTATAATCCTTAGCTGTATCTTTTTCTAATCTTTTTCAAATGCTGCAACAAACTTTGAGATCTTTCGTCTTTTGGGAATATCTTTAAGCATATCATATTGCTCTTGAGATATCTCCCCATCTCTAATAGGCAAGATATATTAGCTTTATATATATCATATTCATATATATTCCTTTTTGTAAAACAAAGTTCTCCTCCATAATATCTCTTTCTATTTAGATTTCAACTCTATCATCTAAGGCTCTTGAGATAGTTGCAGTATCAGAAAATTCTAAGTTTCCTCCCATAGAATTCCACTAGCTAACTTTGTAATCTTTTATCCCAAAAATTTTTAATAAGTTTGGCAAGATACATAGCAGTTGTTTCTCCTTCTATATTAGGATTAGTTGCTAAAATTATTTCTTCAATATCTTCTTTTCCTAATCTTTCAATCAAAGATTTTAATATTTAACTCATTTGGAGTTATCCCATTTAAAGGGATCAAGTCTACCATTTTAAAACATGGTAGACTCCTCTATATTTTTGTAGTTTTTCTAAAAATCATAATATCTTTACTTTCTTCTACTACACAGATTATATTATGATTTCTTGTATTATCAGAACATATATTACAAGTGTCACTTTCACAATAATTCCACAGACAGAACATCTTTTTAACATTTGTCTTTTACTGCTAAAAGAGCTTCTGCAAAATTTTTAACATCTTCTTCTGATTGATTTAGTATATGAAAAGCATATCTTGTTGCTGATTTCTGACCAACACCTGGTAATTTATTAAATTCCAATATCAGTCTTTCTAAACTTTTTAGTTGGCATTATTTATCTCCTAACTAAGTGATTTCTTAAATTCTTTTATTGTTTTACTAATTTTCTTCTTTCTTTTGCCAAGTTCAGCATTTTTAATTATATAATCGTCTACTCTATCTTCATAGTCAGATTCCATATTTTCTATAATATCAATGATTTCTGCATAAGACATACTTTCTTTTTAAGTAGTCTTTTTAAGTTAAGAATAATTCTACTCTTTTTCTATTATCTCTTATTTTTCTATCATTGTCTTCTATTTCTCTTTTTAATTTGATTTTTCTTCTTTCTTTTTCTTACTAATTCTAATACAGTATCCATTTTTTACCTCTTTTCTCACTTATCTTGACAATAAAAATAGCTAAATCATAATCTTTTTCTATACTCTTTCTTCTATCAACAGAACAAGCTTGTTCAAGTGGATGAGTTACCATTTCATTCTTTTTCAATTCCAACCATAACTCCTGCTTCACCTTTATTTAATACTTCCACTGCTTTTGCTGCCATTCTACTTGCTAGAACTCTATCACGTCCAGAAGGAGTTCCTCCTCTTTGGATATGTCCTAAAACAACTGATCTAATTTCACTATTGATATGTCCTCTTAATTTTTCTTCGATATCTAGTACATTTCCAACACCTTCAACAACTAAAACTATATCATGAAGCTTACCATTTTTTCTTCTTTCTTTTTAATTGTAAAGCTAGCATTTCAATAGGGATTATCCATTTCAGGTATCATTATTCCATCTCCACCACCTGCTATACAAGCATGAAGAGCTAAGTCTCCTGCTCTTCTTCCCATAACTTGAACTAAAATTGTTCTTTCATGAGAAGTAGCAGTATCTCTAATCTTTGACATAGCATCTAAAATAGTATTTAAACAAGTGTCAAAACCAAGAGTAAAATCAGTTCCACAGATATCATTATCAATAGTTCCAGGAATTCCTACAACTTTTGATTCCATGTTCTTTATATAAAAGGTTAGCTCCACGATATGAACCATCTCCACCTATAACAACTAAATAATTTATTCCTTTCTTTCTTAAATTATTTGCTGCAATTTCTCTGAAATCTTGCTTCTTTTGAAATTCTTCACAACGTGCTGTTAATAGAACTGTTCCACCTTTATCTATTATACCTGATACAAATCTACCTGTCATGGGAATATCTCATCATTTAGCATTCCTAAATACCCTCTTCTTATCCCATAGACTTCAAAACCATAAGATTCTGCAATTTTTTTGCTGTTGCTCTTATAGCTGCATTCATTCCAGGTGCATCTCCACCACTTGTCAATATAGCTAATCCATTTTCCCCACCTTATCTATTAAATACTCCCATTTGTCTGAATTTTTTCATATCTTTTTCTACTAATTCATCCAATGGTAATTTTTCAAGTTCTTCTAATGTTTCTAAAACCACTCTTTTTAGATTAAAAGCTGTTTCTTTAGGACCACGATGAGCTCCACCTAAAGCTTCATCAATGATACCATCTATTAAACCAACTTTTTAATAAACTTTGTGATGATAATTTTAAATTATTTGCTGCTTCTTCCACTCTACTAGGATCTTTATACAGTATTGCTGCACATCCTTCTGGTGAAATTACAGAATAAACAGAGTTTTCAAGCATGAATACTTTATCAGCTACTCCCAATCCTAAAGCTCCTCCTGAACCTCCTTCTCCTATTACAACTGAAATTATAGGAGTTTTTATTCCACTCATTTCCATTAAGTTTCTTGCTATAGCTTCTCCTTGACCATGTTTTTCAGCTTCAAGTCCTGGATAAGCTCCTGGTGTATCAATAAAAAGTTAAAATAGGAATTCTAAATCTTTCAGCCATTTCATAAAGTCTTAGTGCCTTTCTGTATCCTTCAGGATTCGCCATTCCAAAATTTCTATAAACTTTTTCTTGCATTGTTCTACCTTTTTGATGACCAATTACCATAAAGTTTTTTCCCATCAATCTTACAAAGTCCTCCCAACTATTGCAGGGTCATCTCTAAATAATCTATCTCCGTGTAGTTCAATAAAATCTGTTGTTATATTTTCTATATAATCTAGAGTATATGGTCTTTCTGGATGTCTAGACACATAACTCTTTGATAATCTGTTAAATCTTCATATAAAACTTTAAGAGCAATATCTCTTTGATCTTTTAATTTATTTATTTCTTCTGTAAATCTACTTCTTTTTCTTCAGAAAACTTTTTTTAATTCTTCTATCTTATGTTCTAATTCCTCTATTTGAAATTCAAATTGCATTTTACTACCTCCTTAAATTATGTTATTAAGCACCTTAAATATAGTTTCTTTTAAATCTTCTCTCTTAGCAATAACGTCTACCATTCCACATTCTTGTAAAAATTCACTCTTTTGGAAATTTTCTGGTAATTTTTGTCTAATAGTTTGCTCAATAACTCTTGGACCAGCAAATCCAATTCTTGCATTAGGTTCACTTATAATAATGTCTCCTAACATTGCAAATGAAGCTGTAACTCCTCCAGTAGTTGGATTAACTGGAACAGATATAAAAGGTAATCCTGCTAATCTCATTTTTTTAGCTGCAGCAGATGTCTTAGCCATTTGCATAAGAGAAAACAGTCCTTCTTGCATTCTTGCTCCTCCTGAAATAGCAACAACAACTGCTGGAACTTTTATGTTCTATAGCTCTTTCTAAAAGCTGCAGTTATTTTTTCTCCTACAACTGAACCCATACTTCCACCCATAAAATTAAAGTCCATACAAGCTATACTTACTTTTAGTCCATTAATTTCTCCTAGACCACTTATAACTCCTTCTTTCATTCCTGAATCATGTTCAGCTTTTTCATGCTTTTCTGTATATTCAGGGAAATCTATTGGGTTTCCTGCTGTTAGATTAGAATCTTCTTCTTTAAATGTTCCTTCATCAATTAAAAGTTCAATTCTTTCTCTAGCACTCATATTAAAATAATGATTGCAGTTTGGGCACTTTTTTAAATTTTCTTTTATCTCAGACTTATGAGATAAAACTCCACAAGTAGGACATTTTGTTATTTCTTCCTCTTTTTAAATTATCAATATTTTTTTACCTTGTATTTTGCTTTTTCTTTTTCTTCTTCTGAATTATTTTTCCGAAACAGTAACATACTTCTTTTTGATTGTGTTATATTAGTTAAACCTAAATTTTTTTACTAAATCTTTAAAAATTGACATCGTTTCACCTCTTTTTAATGTTGATACTTATTAAAAACTATATTTCATTTTATTATATTTTTCTAAGTTTTTCAAATGTTTTTATTTTTTTATTTCTAATTTTATTACTTTTTCTTTATTTATATGAGCAATTTTCTCTACTTTTTCTTTCTTTTTATTTTCAACTTTTATTTTGTTATTTTATGATTTTTGTGATATAATTTATTAAAAAAATATTTTTGGAGGAATAACTATGAACAAAAATAAAATCTTTTATTTTTATTATCACTAATGACATTGACAGCTTGTAGTTCTATAGAATCTTATATTCCAAGTTTCATAACTGATGCTTCTACTCCAGCTGCTATACAAGAGGCAGTTGCTTCTAGGGTTAATCCTGACAAAGAACTTTATAGTGTTGCTTCTTCTCAACTTTCAAAAGTGGTTCTACATTAGGGCAATCACGTGCTAATAAATCTGCTTCTGAATCTTTAAGAAAAAAAGTTAAAGCTGAAGTTGAAGCTCAACTTAGAGGTTACTTAGAAGATATGGATCCTTTTTCAAAAAGTGTTGTTAATCTGCTTTCTGATCTGGCTAATTATTCTGCTGATCTTTCAATGAAAAAGTATTCAAAAAGGAGCTTGGGAAGATTCTGAAAAAGTATATTCTCTACTAACTGTTGACAGAAGTGAAGTAATGAAAATTACTGATACTGTTTTTCAAAGACTTTATCAAGACAGCTTCTAAAAATTTAGGAAATATAAAAATAATAATTTTTATTAAATACACCTATTGTCTAGAGCATGTGGTGTATTTTTGCTTATATATACAAAAGATATGAAAGGAGGCTAAGGGCTGATGCAAAATTAAGAATAGAATATGTAATAGTCCCTTACAAAAATGAGAACTTGGGTTGAATGGTGACAAAGAGAATCTAAAGTACAATATTTTAAAAACTTAAGGAACTTGCAGATAATAGAGAGGTTCTTGGAGTAGTTAAGGCTAATGCCTATGGATTAGGTTCTATGAGATTGCTAAAATTTTACAAGAGGTAGGAGTCAATTTTTGGACTTGCTAATCTTGAGGAAGCAATAGAACCTAAGGATGCTGGCATAAAAGGCTAACTTTTTAATTTTAGGGTGCAAGTTTTGAAGATGAACTAGTTGAAGCTACTAAAGAGTATACACACTGCTATATAGTTCTATGCAGCAACTAAAATTTTTAGTGAAAATAATTTAAATCCTAATATACATTTAAAATTTGATACAGGTACAGACAAGATTAGGTTTTGAAGTTGATGAAACTGAAGAAGTAATAAATTTCTGTAAAACTCATAACCTAAATCTAGTTGGAATTTTACTCATCTGTCAGATAGTGATGGTAATACAATAGATACTAAGAATTTTACTTTAGAAACAAATTGAAAAGTTTAAAAAATATAGTAAAGGAGCTTAGATTTAAAATATATCACATTTCTAATAGTGCTGGTATAACTAATTTTCATGAAAATATATTGAAAATCTTGTAAGGCTGGTATAGCTATGTATTCTTTCACAGGTAACAAGAAAACTCCTTGTTTAAAAATGTATTTACTATAAAGTCAAAAGTTCTGTTTACAAAAAGTTAATAAAGACTCTTTTTGTGTCTTATGGTAGACACTATACTCTTCCAGCTGACTCAACTTATGCTGTTATACCTATAGGTTATGCAGATGGTTTAAAAATATCTAACTAAAAGAGTGGCTATGTTTTAATAAATAATCATAGATGTGAAATAATAGGTAATATCTGTATGGATATGACTATGGTGAGAATACCTAAAAGACTTGAAAAACTATAAAAATATCTGATGAAGTTACAGTTATAAATGCTGATATCATAGATAATTTAAACATTCAGAGCTTTGTGTAGGGAGTTTATGACAGGGTATAGGTAGAAGAGTTAAAAGAATTATAGTTTAACGAAAACTACTTGCTACTATGTTACAATTTACTAATCATTATAAATTTTGATTTGAGGAGATATAAAAATGAAAAAGAAGTTTATCTGGAATACAACCAAGTGGAGATCTACATATAGAAATGACTTTGGTGCAATGAAACAATTTGTAGATTTACAAAGTGATTATGATGGTTTCTATTTTATTGCTGACTATCATTCTTTAACATCGCTTACTGGTCACTGAAACATTAAGGGAAAATACATATAATATAGTTTTTGGATTACCTTGCTATTGGGCAGATCCAAGTAAATCAACTATATTTTTACAATCTAATGTCCCTGAACATACAGAATTGACATGGCTTCTTTCAAATATAACTCCTATTGGACTTTTTAGAAAGAGGACATTCATATAAAAAGATAAAACAGCTAAAGGAATTCCAGCAAACACAGGACTTTTTAACTTATCCTGTTTTTGATGGCAGCAGATATTTTAATCTATGAGTTCAGATGTAGTTCCTGTTGGTGAGGATCAAAAGCAACATTTAGAAATGACTAGAGATATTGCTATGAAATTCAATCAACAATATGGGTAGAATTCTTTAAACTACCTGAACCATTAATTTTAGATGAGTTCTGCTATTGTTCCTGGAACTGATGGACAAAAATGAGTAAATCATAATAATACTATTAATATGTTTGTTACTAGATTAAAGAACAAGTTATGAGTATAGTTACTGACTCTACTCACTTGAAGAACAAAAAACCCTGACAATAATATATCTAAACTTTATGCTTTATTCAACAATATAGATAAACAAAATGAATTAAAAGATAAGTTCTTAGCAGGTAATTTTGGTTATGGACATGCAAAAACTGAATTATTAAATTCTATCTTAGAGTATTTTGCAGCTGCTAGAAAGAAAAAGAAGAACTTGAAAAGACATAGATTATGTAAAAGATGTTTTAAATGAAGGTTCTAAAAAGCAAGAGCCATAGCTATAAGAAAAATTCAAAAAGCTAAAGAAATTGTTGGATTAATGAAATATATATTAATAATAAGCTATTATGAGTAATAAAAAAGTAAAATAGTTCGTTACAAGTGGAGTTTCTTAACGATAAAAATCAGAAGAATTCTTTATAAGTTGACCAACTCGCTAATAAGTTAGCTCAGACATGTCGAGATTACTCAAAACATTCAATGATTTTTATCTAAAATCCATTCGTAACTACTTATTTTTACTTTTAATTTGTATTCTTTTTAATTCCCCTGATTATAAGTCTGAAATTTCTTTCCTATATCATATTTTAAAAATTGTTTAATTTTCCTTTATTCTTTTAAATAGCTAACCACATAAAATCTCTAACATCTTTTATAAGTCTTGCTATCGTATATATCTATAAATTTGAAATCACTAAATCACTGTCCTGAGCAAAGATTTCTCCTGAATTTCTCAGTTTCAAATCTTCTTAATATTATCAAATCCATCTTCTGTTTTTCCGCGTAGATAATCTTTGTTTTAGGTTTTCAGTAGTTGACTCAGAAATTAAAAACAATATGATTGTTTAGACCTCCAACTCTTCCTCGAAGTTGATGTAGAAACAGATAGTCAAATCTCTTTCAACATTATGAATGAATCATAATAGTAGAGAGGCTGGCACATCTATACAACTATGCTGTCTGCGTTGCTATTAAGATATCATATTCTTTATTTTTAAGTTGTATAACTTCATCTTTTTACTGTAACTATACTCATAATTATTCAATTTCTTATCTGAAAATCTTCTTTCCTATCTCTTCGAGACCTTATCCTACAGATTTTAAGCCATTTATCCTTGTTTCAATAAGTGGTGCAACAAATGCTTGATTTCACTATTTACTTTTTATAGATAAAATCTTACATTATTGATAAGTCTTTGTCATTAAGCTATCCATTTGTTTTATAGGGTTCTTCCTGGTGGTAACTCATCTATGTTGATAAATCTAAATCTCCATGAATGCTTAAAACCAATGACGAGGATAGGGTAGCAGTCATAACTAAGGTTTCTAAAAGCCTTTTTCTCTTAATTTATTTCTTTGATTTACCAAATCAGCAATACGTAAAAA
>BNJU01004491.1_pt1 | contig 19619 bp, 21 predicted proteins | sample 8539281 | NCBI WGS metagenome assembly BNJU01 (sample SAMD00202456, study PRJDB9452) | human saliva metagenome | isolation source: human saliva | place: Japan
GCAACCTCAACGTGACCGGACTTGAGCGTGCCAATGTGAGCGCCGAGGGAACGGCGGAAGTGCCGGCAGTGCCTGCGGAAAAGCGGGAAGCTGCGCCGGAAGCTCCGGCGGTAGAGCCGAGAAGTACGAATGACACGAATTCGACAAACAAGCACAGCGGACGGAAGGCACAATGAGTCGTTTTAAGCCCAAATACGTCAGCAAGACCCTAGCAAGCAAAAGAAATTCAGAATATGATGAATCGAATTCAGAGATGAAGCGAGGGACGGCAGAGTGGCTCTGCCGTCCCTTTTCTCTTTTTTGATTTCAGGATAATAGAGTAAACATGGGGATGTTAGTTGACTCTATCAAAACTTGGTGCTACAATAAAACCGACAAAGTTGTCGGTTTTTTTACTACGAGGAGAAATCTATTTTTGGAAGAGAAAAAACAGAAAGCCGGTCAAATCAGGAAAAAAGAGATTTTAGATGCGGCTAAAAAGGTCTTTTTGAGCAAAGGGTTTGCCGACACGGTAATGGAGGATATTATCACCGAAACATCCCTTTCAAGAGGAGGTGTATATTACCATTACAAAAACAAGGTAGAAATATTACATGATCTAATGCGGGAGGGCATGGCTTATCGGATTGAGAAAATCAATGAATTTTTATCTACCTATTCGGGGGAACTGGACGGAAATGCAGTGGCACAGATGATTGTCGATAAAATGCTCGGTGAAAGTGAGCTTATGAGCGTATATGCCATATATCTACAATCGATGAAAAACAATGAAGAGTTGAGAGCTTTGTTCCCGATCTTGCTTGAGGAATCCTTAAAAGCGAGCTACAGCGGAGTGAAAGGGGCAAGAGAGGATGTATACAAGTATTTTCGCAACGACTTTTTGATATTTCTTATGAACACGATTGTGCTAGGATGTGAAATTCTGGATGGAGCAAGGGATAGCTTTGTGAGGAACAGAGAGTTCTTTCTGAATACAGTAAAGCTGTTTATTGATGGTTATGACAAAGGCAAAATCAAATAATTTTTTTGATTGCTAGTTAGTCAAAACTAAAACATGAGGATAAATTATATGGAGAAGAAACAACATCATGATGAAATGCTTAAACGTACTTCGGGCGGTACGAAGCTAGGGCAGGATGAAGCGTTAATAAAAGAGGTCGAGAGTCTGAATCTTGACGTTCCGCAGGAAATCATGCAGCGGATCGAAAGTGATGTTGCGCAAAGTGAAAAGCAAGCTAAAATCAGCATGGATGGTTTAACCAAAGCACTCATGAGTGTTGCTCCGGAGTACAAGGGCAGAATGCGGCTTTCTGTCATTTTTGCTTGCCTCGGAGAGATTTTCAGTTTCGCCACTTATTTCTTTAGCGCTTACGCTGCCGCATGGCTTATAAAAAGAGCCGGAGGCAGCTCGATCGGTTTTGATGAACTTCTGCAATACGCTTTTTTGGCAATGGGCTCGTTACTGCTTTATTTTGTGCTTACCGGCCTCAGCACCACTATTTCGCATAAGACGTCCTTTTCTATATTGGAAAAGCTCCGGCAGACGCTATTCGAGAAGTTAAAAGTAATTCCCATGGGATACTTGGTGGATAATCCCGTGGGGAAAATCAAGGTGATCATTATGGACCGGGTAGCGGATATGGAAGATTGGGTAGCTCATGTCATGCCGGAGCTGCCAAGCCGTCTTTTACATCCAATCCTTTGTGTAATTATTTTATTCTGTTTGGATTGGCGTATAGGATTGTCGATTTTCGTTCCTCTACCTGTTGTTCTTGTAGGAATGGCGACAATGATGCATAAATACCGCAGTAGGATGGCTGTTTGGTTGTCGAGCTATGCCAATGTTGCGGATAGAAGCGCTGAATATGTTCGCGGAATCCCCGTAATCAAAGCGTTTGCACAAGATAAGGCTTCTTACGGAAAATTTTCGGATGCAGTAAAATTCTATCATTTTTCCACAATGAAGTGGTGGAAGCAAAGTTGGTTGGGCAAAGCCTTGATGACTGCGGCAATGATGACGCCGCAAATTGTGAGTATGCCTTTTGCATTTTATTTATACGGAAAGGGGGAAATCGGTATAGAAACCCTGCTCTTATCGCTTATTCTGCCGATTTCCATTCTTCCGCAGGCCTTGGCAATCATGATGAGCTTTGAACTCTTTCAGATGGCCTCCAATACCTGGGTCTCAATACAGGAGCTGCTTGACATGCCTGTCCAAAAGCGTCCTGATTCTGACAAGAGAGCAGCTATCGATAACAATAAGGGGATTAAATTTACGGATGTAAGTTTTTCTTATCACGATGGCACTGAGGTGTTGCATAAGATCTCCTTTGAAACGAAGCCGGGAGAAGTAACCGCGCTTGTCGGTCCTTCCGGCGGAGGAAAATCCACGATTGCAAAGCTTTTGGCTGGCTTTTGGGATCCGGCGTCAGGTGTGATTTCTCTTGGCGGTGTGGACACAAAGAAAATACCGTTTCATCAGCTTGCCGAAGAGATTTCCTTCGTTTCTCAAGATAACTTCCTGTTTGATGTAAGTATCAGGGATAATATTCGTCTCGGCAAGCCCGACGCAAGCGAGGATGAAATCATAAGAGCCGCAAAAGCTGCTCATTGCCATGAATTCATCATGGCGCTTCCCGAGGGATATGAAACCAAAGCGGGAGTTGCAGGTGGCGCAATGTCAGGCGGTGAACGCCAACGTATAACCCTTGCCAGAGCCATCCTGAAGCCCGCCTCAACCATTATTTAGACGAAGCGACCGCTTACGCTGATCCGGAAAACGAAGCGCTCATTCAAGAAGCAATCTCTCATCTCGTAAAGGGAAAGAACCTTGTGGTCGTTGCGCATAGGCTGAATACCATCAAGCAGGCCCATCAGATCATTTTAATTGATAAAGGCCAAATCATAGCCAAGGGAAGGCATGATGAGCTGTTGCAGGAGCCGCTCTATGCAAGTCTTTGGAGACAATATTTAGGAGAGGAGTAAGAGATGGAGTTTATTAGATTGTCATTTAAAATGGCAGGGCGCTATAAAAATCGCCTCAGGGCGGGAGTGTTCCTTATTTTTCTGCAAAATGCGTCCATATTGTTTGGCTTTTGCGCGCTCTTCCTTGCATTTGGTTGGATGAATGAGACTACCGGGAAGCATATTCGGACGATTTTCGGCGTGTTGTTTGCTTCCTTCCTTTTCAATTTTCTGACGGGGTGGGCAAAAAGCAGTCTCAGCGATGGTGTTTTCTTTGGTATTTTCAAGGATTACCGACTTGCAGTCGGTGAAAGGCTAAAAAAAGCTCCTATGGGATACTTTGCAGAACAGAGTCTTTCAAGAATTATGTCAGCTTTTACCAATGTCATGAAAAGTCTTGAAAACTACTCAGCAATGAGTATAGACTTTACTGTTTCCGGTATTTCAATATCTTTTTTCCTTTTGATAGGTATGTTTGGTATAAATTTTAAAATCGGAATTTTAACTCTAATTTGCTTAGCTCTTATTTGGCTCTGTGTAATTCTTATGGTAAATCAAGCAAAGAAAGAGATAGCTCGGGAACACGCTGCAATTACCAAAGTTGGAGACGCCCTCGTTGACAGCATCAGCGGTATTCCCGTACTCCGCAGTTTTCCGCTTGCGGATGCCGGAGTTGTGGAAGAAGTGCATTCCAAATTGAAGAATTCTTCTGAGGAGCTCAGGCTTTCTCAAGTACATTTTGAGATGGTTTTTGTTGTCTATGCGAGAATTTTTTCTACTGTTATCAATCTATCGAGCCTGCTTGTTACCTTGTTTTCCTGCTATCTCTATACAAAAGGCGAAGTCTTATTACCTCAGGCACTCACCGTTTCGGCGGCCGGATTTATGATTTTCGGCGGTCTAAAGCAGCTTGAAAATGCCGCAATTCTGATGGTGAAAAATCCTGCCAATATGCAATATTTGAATGAAGTTTTGGATATTCCCGAGATAAGTGACGGTACTTTGGAAACCGTGGAAAATCAAGATATTGTCTTTGACAAGGTGAGCTTTAGCTACGACAAAAGAAAACCGGTCTTAAAAGACCTGTCATTTACGATTCCGCAGGGGTCAAAGACGGCCATTGTAGGACCCTCCGGTTCCGGAAAAACGACCATTATCAATTTGATATCCCGTTTTTACGATGTGGACAGCGGTACAATCAAATTGGGAAATAGGGATCTACGAGATTATAAAGTGGAGAGTTTACTTAAAAATCTTTCCCTCGTTTTTCAGGACGTGTATCTTTTCCGGGATACCATAGAAAATAATATCCGTTTTGCAAATCCGCATGCAAGCCACGAGGAAGTAGTGGAGGCCGCAAAAAAAGCGCGCTGCCACAATTTCATCATGGAACTTTCCGAGGGATATAACACCATGGTAGGCGAGGGGGGAAGCTCCCTTTCCGGCGGAGAAAAGCAACGGATTTCGATTGCCAGAGCATTACTTAAAAATGCTTCGATTATTCTTTTGGATGAAGCGACCAGTTCTGTTGATCCCGAAAATGAATATGAGATTTTAGCGGCTATCGAGGAATTGTCCAAAGGGCATACAGTGATTTCCATAGCGCACAGACTTACTACCGTGAGAAAAGCCGATCAGATCTTGGTGATTGATGACGGTAAATTAGTGCAAGAGGGAAAACACAGCGAGCTGATCAATCGGGAGGGCATTTATTCTGCGTTTATTCAGGCAAGAGAGCGAGCAGCCAACTGGATATTATAAAAGCATAGAGCAGCCAAATGATAGTAGTCCGCATCCCGAACAGCCCATTTTACTTGAGGGTGGCAATTTTAAAGCAAAAGACAAGGACGGCGCTTATCCGAGAAACGGATGGGTATTTCTTCCCGACTCTGACGGCATTAGCGAGGGACGCTTCTATTTTGATGCAAACGGCTACTTGAAGACGGGTTGGTTGCTCGATTCATCGGACGGCACTTGGTATTACTTGGATCCGGAAAACGGTTCGATTTTGACGGATTGGCATGAAATCAACGGCAAATGGTACTGCTTCAGCTGGGGCGCGTATGGGAAAAAGTTCGGCGTCATGTATTGCGACGAGAGGACGCCGGATGGCTATACCGTCGATGCGAGCGGAGCCTAGACCGGAAACTGAGGACAAAAAGGACGACAGAGTTATCTGTCGTCCTTTTCTGATCCGTGAAAGGGAGGGCATTAGCGGCTTTTGTCAGCGTCTTGTGTGGCGCGTAATCAGCAAAAAGCCGTAAATCACGACCGGTATTGTGATGTCTATGAAGATCAGAGCACGGAGTAAGGGAGCGCCGTCGGGACCGCCGAAGAGCCCCACAATGAGGGTTGCAAGCAGTATGAGAATCAAAAAAAGGGCCAGGGCAAAGCTGAATACACGTTTCATCACAGTATCTCCTTCAACGGTTCTCAGTCTGCAAGCGTTTCCCAGCGCTCATAGCAGTCTGCGAGTTCTTCTTCCGCGCTGTCCTTTCGCTTTGAATCGCGAGGAGAGCGGCGGCATCCCTCTGATTTTCGGGGAGCAGAAATTCCTCTTCAATGCCGCGGAGCGTGTCCTCAAGTTCGGCAATGCGCTGTTCTAAGGCCTCGAGTTCGGCGCGGCGCTTTTTCTCCGCGGCCTTTTGCGCCTTCTGTGTCTTATAGTCCTCGGCACTTGTAGAGGGACTCTCGTTTTCTTCCCCCTTCGCCGCGACGGCGCTCGCGGGGAGCGCGGCGCGCTCGGCATCGGCTTTTTTCTCGAGGTAGTAGTCGTAGTTGCCGATGTAGTTCACAAGGCAGCCGGAGGTCAGATTCAAAATGCGGGTCGCAGTGCGGTTGATGAAGTAGCGGTCATGGGACACGTAGAGCACTGTGCCGGGGAAGGCGCGGATGGCGCGCTCCAGAATCTCCTTACTTTCCATGTCGAGGTGGTTGGTCGGCTCGTCGAGGAGCAAAAAGTTCGCGTGGGAGAGCATGAGCTTTGCGAGTGAGACGCGGCCGCGCTCGCCGCCCGAGAGATCCTTGATGCGTTTAAAGACATCATCCCCGGTGAAGAGGAAAGCCGCAAGCATGTTGCGGACCTCGGTGTTGTTCATATCGGGCCAAGTGTCCTGCAGCTCTTCAAAGAGTGTTTTTTCCGGATGCAGCACCTGGTGCTCCTGATCGTAGTAGGAGCAGAAGACCTTGGTGCCCAGCGTCACGGAGCCGCTGTCCGGCGGAAGCAAGCCGTTGATGATTTTCAGCAGCGTGGTCTTGCCGGTACCGTTTCCGCCCATAATTGCGACATGTTCGCCGCGCTTTAAGGAGAAATTGAGGTCGGAAAAGAGGACATTGTCGCCGAAGGCTTTGCTGAGGTGCTCGACCGAGAGCACATCATTGCCGCTGACCTCGTCCGGCGTAAAGTAGAGCGCCATGTCCTTTTTCGCTTCATACGGATTGTCGAGGCGCTCCACCTTGTCGAGCAGTTTTTCGCGGCTCTCGGCGCGCTTAATCGATTTCTCCCGGTTAAAGGCGCGGAGTTTCTGAATCACGGCCTCCTGGTGTTTGATCTCCGCCTGCTGGTTTTCATAGGCGCGGGCGGCGGCTTCGGCGAGTGCTTCCTTTTTCTCGGTGAATTGCGTGTAATTGCCGTCGTAGCTTGTCACCTTGCCGTGGTTTAAGTCAAAAATCTTATTGACGATGCGGTCTAGGAAGAAGCGGTCGTGCGAGACAATCAGGACTGCGCCGGCGTAGTTCATGAGATAGGTCTCGAGCCACTCGATGCTCTCAAGATCCAGGTGGTTGGTCGGCTCGTCGAGCAGAATCAGATCGGGCTGTTCCAGCAGAAGTTTGCCGAGAAACACGCGGGTCTTCTGACCGCCGGAGAGCGAGGAGAGGGGGCGCGTTGCATCGGCCTCGCTGAAGCCGAGACCCCGGATGATGCCGGTCACGCGGCTTCTCGCCGCATAGCCGTCCATCAGCTCATAGCGGTGCTCGGCCTCGGTATAGGCGGCGAGCAGTTTTTCGAGCGCGGCACCCTCGGCGTGCTTCATCTCCCGCTGCATGAGAGACAGCTCTGCCTCGAGATCCAGAATCGGCTGAATGACTTTGGTCAGCTCCTCCTCGATGGTGAGCTCGGAGTCGAGCGTGTTGTCCTGGTGGAGATAGCCCATGGTAGCGCCCTTTTTCAGGGTAACTTCGCCCTCGTCCCGCGGCAACTCCCCGGTCAGCAGATTTAGGGAGCGTGCTCTTTCCGGCGCCGTTCGGACCGACAATCGCCGCCTTGTCGTGTTCGTTCAGGAAAAAGGAGGCGTCGTCAATGACGGTCTCCCCCACAAAACTCTTTTTTAAATGCGCGGCATTCAGTATCATAAGCACCCCATTTTCACGCAAGATTTACAATGAATACTCCGCTGTAGTATAGCGAAATGCCGTCGGATTGACAAGGCAGAGAAAACTCCCTATACTTTAAACTTAAGCGCCAAACGGCAACTGGGTTTTAAGACACAGGAAAGCAGGAAGTGAAGCCTTGAAAGACAAAGTATCCACGGCGGTCATTCAACGCCTACCGCGCTATTATCGTTATCTCTCGGATTTACTGGAGGAAAATGTAGAGCGCATTTCTTCAAGCGATCTCGCGGCGCGCATGCACGTCACAGCGTCACAGATACGCCAGGATTTGAATACCTTCGGCGGATTCGGACAGCAGGGTTACGGCTATCATGTGCCGCATTTGCATGCGGAAATCGGGAAATTGCTTGGAATTGACCAGCAAAGTATTTGATTATCATCGGCGCCGGGAATCTCGGACAGGCGCTCGCAAATTATCAGAATTTTACAAAGCGCGGATTTCAGGTCAAAGCGCTTTTTGACATCGATCCGGAAGTCATCGGCAGAACCATTCAGGGTGCGCAGGTCTTCCCGCTGGAATATCTGGAGGCGTATCTCGAGAAGAATGCAATCGATATCGCGACGCTGACGCTTCCGAGAGACCGCGCAATTGAGGTCGCCAAGCGGCTGTGTCGCTGCGGTATCAAGGCGATTTGGAATTTTGCGCACACGGATCTCCAGGTGGATGAGGATGTGCTCGTCGAGAATGTGCATCTCTCGGAGAGCCTCATGCAGCTCTCCTACCGGATGATTGCCGCCAGACGGAAACAAAAGAAGACGGAGGAGACGGGTGATACTGGGATTGGGGAGCGATCTGATTGAGATTGCCCGCGTGGAGAAAGCGGCGCGAGAGGAGCGTTTCCTCGCGCGCACCTTTACAGAGGAGGAACGGCGGCAGTCGGGGGGAAACATGGCTTTTCTCGCCGGCTGTTTTGCTGTCAAGGAAGCGGTCGTGAAGTGCTTCGGGACCGGGTTCCGGGGGATTGAACCGGCGGAAATCGAAGTGTTGCGCGACGCGCTCGGAAAACCCTATGTGCGGCTTTCGGGCGCTGCTGCGGCGTACTGTGCGGCACTCGGCGGTCTGACACCGCTGGTCAGTATCAGCGATACCAAGACGCATGCGATGGCGGTCGCCGTGCTCGAGCGAGAAGACAGAGGAGGAATAAAATGAGAAAGGAAGCAGACGACGCGCTGGTGCTGGAGGAGAGTGATCTCTGCAGAATTCCGGCGAGACAGCGGAAGTCCAACAAGGGAACTTACGGCCCCTTACTCTGCATTGCGGGGAAGCGAGGGCATGGCGGGGGCAGCGTATCTCACGGCACTCGGCGCCTACCGGAGCGGCGCGGGGCTGGTGCGCATTCTGACGCCGGAGGTGAACCGCTCGGTGCTGCAGATCCAGTTGCCCGAGGCCATCGTGGAAAGTTACGATCTGGAGACAGAGGCGGTCACGGCGGAAAACCCCGAGAGACAGTTCCTCGCGCAGCGGCAGGGCAGCATTACGGTCTCCGAGGAGGAGGAACCGGCGGGCCAGGCGAAAAATCAGCGCCTGCCGCTTCCGCTTGCGCGGCTTGAAGAACTGCTCGCTTCGAGCAAGGCGGTGGTGATCGGGCCGGGGCTCGGACAGTCGGAGGCCGCTGTTGCCCTCGTCAAAGAGACCCTTTCCCGCTGCGAGGTTCCGCTTGTGGTCGATGCCGACGCGCTGAATCTGATTGCGCGCCGTCCGTCTCTTTTGTCCTGTCGGAAGAGCAACTGGATTTTTACGCCGCATCCCGGCGAGATGTCCCGGCTCACGGAACATGAGATTCCGGAAATCCTGTGCGAGAGCCGCGCGATTGCGGCGGCCTACCGCGACCACTACGGCGTGACAGTCTGCCTGAAGACTTCGGAGAGCGTCATTGCGGTTGCGGAGAGTCAAAAAATTTACCGGAACGAGAGCGGAACGCCGGCGCTTGCCAAGGCGGGAAGCGGCGATGTGCTGAGCGGCATCATTGCGGGGCTGCTCTGTCTCGGCATGGAACCCGGTGCGGCGGCGGCCTACGGCGCCTACCTGCACGGGCGCGCCGGACAGGTTGCGGCGGGCAAGTTCTCGCTGCACGGCATTCTCGCGCGGGACATTGCCGACGCGGTTCCGACGGTGATGCGGTCCGCGCAGACCATCGAACTCGAAGATATGGGAGAGGAGTGAGCGGAAGTGCAGCAGGAAGAGAGAGAAAAGCGCCGCGTCTATGCCAAAATCAGCAAAGCAGCGCTCTGTCACAACATGGAGGCCATGCAGGCTTCCCTGCCGGCTGGCGTCAAAATGGCGGGCGTCGTGAAGGCGGACGGCTACGGGCACGGCGCGGCTTCCGTCTGTGAGGTGATTGCGCCCTATGTCGCCTTTTACTGCGTTGCGGCGGCCGAGGAGGCTTTGGAACTGCGGGAAAAGGGAATCGAGAAGCCGATTCTGATTCTCGGCCCCGTGCCGGGCGACGACTATGCGTCGTTGATTCGCGCCGGAATCCGCCCGTCGATTTTCACCGAAGAGCAGGCTGCGGCGCTCTCGGCCGCAGCGGTTGCGCTCGGCATCCGGGCGCCGTTCCACCTCGCCGTCGATACAGGCATGAACCGCATCGGGCTGCGGGCGGACGAGACGGGCGTTGCGCTTGCCGAGAAGATTGCGGCCTATCCGATGCTCGACTTTGAGGGGATGTTCACGCATTTTTACCGCGCGGACGAGTGGGATCTCGAGACCACGGAGCGCCAGACGGCGCGCTTCCGGAACTTTAAGACAGCTCTCGCCGAGAAGGTATTAAACCCTCGCATCTGTCATGTCGCGAATTCGGCAGGTATTCTGAACCTGCACGGGACGGACTTTGACATGGTGCGGGCGGGCATCGCGCTCTACGGCATTTATCCCGCAGAGGAAATGGCGCACACGGTGCGCCTTAAACCGGCGCTTTCGCTGCACAGCACGGTGACTTATGTGAAAGAAGTGCCGGCCGGAGAGGCAATCAGCTACGGCGGCACCTATGTCGCGGCGTCGGCGAGACGGGTGGCGACGGTGCCGGTCGGCTACGGCGACGGCTACCCGCGCTCGCTCAGCAACAAGGGTGAAGTATTGATTCACGGCAAGCGCTGTCGCATTCTGGGGCGGGTCTGCATGGATCAGCTCATGGTCGATGTGAGTGAGGTGAGCGAGGCAGCGCCGGGATCGCCGGTTACCTTGCTCGGCGCGGACGGAAACGAGCGCATCACGCTCGAAGAACTGGCGGAGAAATCCGGGCGTTTTTCCCTATGAGTTTATGTGTTGTCTGAACCGAAGAGTACCTCGCATATATTGCTGAGGCAAAGAGAGGAGTTTTTTTGGACAGTTTGCTGCCGAGCCTGATCGGCTTTTTGCTGGCACTGGTACTGTGTAACGCGGGCTTTTTCGTTTGGCGCGGCCCCTGCAGAATCTGAGTGAGAAGGAGCTTGCGGCAGCCCTCGAGGCGGGCGACAAGCGCGCCGGGGAGCTGCTCCGGCAGAAAGAGCGCCCGGGGAGGTTTGTGCGCAGTCTCCAGCTGCTCACGGTGCTACTCGGTTTTCTGGTCGGAGGCCTTTGCCTCCTGTCGCTCACCGCACTGCTCGCAAAGGCGGCTTTTTGGCACGGCCTGCCCGCGGCGCGGGCTGTGTCGGCGGTGCTGATTTACGGGCTTGCGACCATGCTCTTTGCGGCTTTCGGCACGGTGCTGCCGAAGCGGCTCGCCGAGCGAGATCCGGAAAAAGCAGCGAGAAGAGCGCTCGGGACAGTGCACATCTTCATGGCAGTTCTCTTTGTCCCGGAGTGGATTGTGCGAAATCTGGTCAACGTCGTGCTAAGGCTCTTCGGCATCAATCCCGAGAAGAGCGGCGAGAATGTCACCGAAGAGGACATCATGTCCATGGTCAACGAAGGCCATGAGCAGGGGGTCGTCGAGTCGGATGAGGCCAAGATGATCACCAACATCTTCCGCCTGAACGACAAGACAGCCGAGGACATCATGACACAGAGAAAGCGCGTCATTGCGCTGGACGCCGAGATGAAGCTCTCGGACGCAGTCGCCTTTCTGTTGCAGGAAAATGTCCACTCGCGCTTCCCGGTCTACAAGGAAGATATTGACCACATCATCGGCATTCTGCATCTGCGCGATGCCATCAGCTTTGCACAGACACCTTCGCGCCGCGACAAATGCTTTCGGAGCTCCCGGGGCTGCTTCGCGACGCCCACTTTGTGCCGGACACGCGCGCGGTCGATGTGCTGTTTCGCGAGATGCAGTACCGGAAACTGCAGATGGTGATTGTCGTCGATGAGTACGGCCAGACGGACGGCGTGGTCAGTATGGAGGACATTCTCGAGGAGATTGTCGGCAACATCGCGGACGAGTACGACCGCGACGAGGAGGAAATCCGCGCGTTGCCGGACGGCAGCTGGATTATGCACGGTTTCACGCGTCTTTCGGACGCCGAGGAGGCGAGCGGTATTCCGTTTACCGAGGAGGAGCTTGAGGACTTTGACACGCTGAACGGCTTTCTGATTGCGAAGCTCGACCATTTCCCGGAGGACAATGAGAGAGCCAGCATACAGGCTCACGGTTACCTGTTCCAGATTCTGAAGGCAGAAAACAGGATGATTAAAACGGTCAAAGTCGAGTGGCAGGAGGACTAAACCTTACAATTTTCAGTCGTCTTCGCTTTCCGGCGCGGAATCTCTTTACAGAAATTTAAGTTGTCGCTATGATAGAGACAAGAAAGTCCGACAGTAAAGGGGGGAGGCAGGCATGAAGATTGCAAAGTTGGCTGTGGCGTCGGTGGCGCTCACACTTGCACTCAGTTTTACGGCATTTGCGGGCACCTGGAGACAGGGCGAAAGTCGCCCGGATGCCTGGTGGTATGACTACGGTGACGGACAGTATCCGTCGAACACCTGGGTCTGGCTGGATGGCAACAAAGACGGCATTGCGGAGTGCTACTACTTCGACAAGGACGGCTGGCTGCTCACGGACACCACGACGCCGGACGGTTACCAGGTCAACGCGGACGGTCAGTGGATTACCTACGGTCAGATTCGCCGCGTCTATTCGACGGCTGCGACGAGAGAGGCTGTGCGCACGGCAAACGATAAGACCTACCGCCCGAGAGAGGCTGCCCGCAACCACGGCAAGGACGGCAGCTTTGATGAGGATACGGGTAAGCGCGTCGGCGGACCGGAGTCTCCGTTCACGCAGCAGACTTTTTGATTCGGAACAGAAGCGGGAAAGCGCGCGTCGGTTGACGCGCGTTTTTCGCGTGTTAGTATGGGACGGAAACGACGGCAAAGCGCCGCACAGAAGATTAAGACAAAGGAGTTTTTGGCATGTCAGGACATTCCAAGTTTGCGAATATCAAGCACAAAAAAGAGAAGAACGACGCCGCAAAGGGCAAGATTTTCACCGTGATCGGCAGAGAGATTGCTGTCGCAGTCAAAGAGGGCGGTCCCGATCCCGCCAACAACTCGAAGCTCCGGGATGTCATCGCGAAGGCGAAGGCAAACAATGTCCCGAACGATACGATCAACAACGGCATCAAGAAGGCAGCGGGCGGCCTGGACAGCGTGAACTACGAGCAGAATGTCTACGAGGGTTACGGCCCGTCCGGCGTCGCGATTATTGTTGAGACCCTGACGGACAACAAGAACCGCACGGCGGCAAATGTGCGCGCGGCGTTCTCGAAGGGCGGCGGCAATGTCGGTACGCCGGGCTGTGTCTCTTTCATGTTTGATCGCAAGGGGCAGATTATCATTGACAAGGAAGAGTGCGACATGGATCCGGACGAGCTCATGATGTTCGCACTCGATGCGGGCGCGGAGGATTTCGCGGACAATGAGGACAGCTATGAGGTGCTCACGGATCCGGAGCAGTTCTCGGCGGTGCGCGAGGCGTTCGAGCAGAAAGGCATTCCGATGCTCGAGGCGGATGTCAAGATGATTCCGCAGAACTGGGTCAGCTTAAAGAGCGAAGAGGATCAGAAGAAGATGCAGCGCATTCTGGATCTGCTCGATGAGGACGATGATGTCCAGGCCGTGTTCCACAGCTGGGACGAGGAATAAGACAGTTTGGGTTTCAGAAGGGGGAGAGGAGGAAAAGAACCTCTCCCCCTTTGTAATGGCGAAGAAAGGGAGGTTTGTTTGGGAGAGTTTTTAAACGCAGTGTCGGCGGTGTTTGTGATTTTCAGTCTGATGGCCGTGGGAATTTTGCTGGGAAAGCTCAAGTTTATGACGGCGACCGAGAAAAAGTTTGTGAGTCGCTATGTCATCAACATTGCGGTGCCGCTGAATACGATTGTCGGCATCCAGAAGAATCTGAAGCGCTCGGATATGCTCGAGATGGGGCAGCTCCTGCTGGTGCCGCTGATCACGATACTGATTTGTCTCGCGGTCTCAATCTTGGTCGCAAAGATGCTGAAACTTCCGAAGCGGCGGAGCGGCGTCTTTGTGGCGCTCGCGTTTCTCTCAAACACGCTTTTCATCGGTCTTCCCATGGCGCAGGAGTTGTTCGGCGATGTCAGTCTGCCCTATGTGATGATTTACTACATGTGCTCGACGGTCTTCACCCAGACGGTTGCGCTGATGCTGGTGGAGCGCTCGGGCGAGTCCGCGGAACAGACGGGAAAGAAACAGAATCTCTTGGTTTCGCTGTTTACGAAGCCGCCGATTCTCGGTATCATTGCGGCCTATGTGCTGCTACTCCTGGACATCCGCCTGCCGCGCATCGCAATGAGCTTCATGAACTATGTGAGTGCGACCGTGACGCCGCTCGCGCTGTTTTACTGCGGCTTTGTGATCTACGAGCTCGGGAAAAAGAGCCTGCGCTTAGAGCGCGGCATTCCGGCCATGCTAGCGCTCCGCTTACTCTTTGCGCCGCTGGTCTCGATTCTGGTGACCCGGGCACTCGGCGTCACGGGACTTCCGCAGAAGGTCTTCCTGATTGAGGCGGCACTGCCCTCGGTCTCGCAGATTACGGTCATGGCGGGCGCCTACGGCGCGGATGAGCAGTATGCGGCCATCGGCTCGGTGCTGTCGACCATCGGCATCTTTATCACGGTGCCGATTCTGATGGTTTTGTTCTGAGGGCATGGCAATTTGTTTTGCGGCAGTGCAAACAAGAAAGGTGTTAGGATGAAAGCTGAATTTTGGAGTTTACAGGCAGACGAAGTGCTCGCGGGACTCTCGACCGCTGCGTCGGGACCTCGTCGGCGGAAGCGGAAAAACGGCTCGGGACCGACGGCAAAAACCGCCTGACCAAGGGGAACGGCGACAGTGCGCTCCGGGTATTTCCTCAGGCAGTTTGAGAGCCCGGTCACGCTGCTCCTGCTCTTTGCAACCGCGATTTCGTTTTTGATGCAGGATACGACGGACGCTCTGATTATCTTTGCGATTGTGCTCTTTTCGGCGGTGCTCAGCTTTTTTTCCAGGAGTATCGCGCGGGCGTCGCGGTCGAAGAGCTTCTCAAAGTGGTCGGCGACAAGGTGACCGTGTGCCGGGACGGCAGGGAGCAGGAAATCTCTGCCGAGGATCTGGTCCGCGGCGATGTGATTGTACTCCGGGTCGGCGACCTTGTGCCGGCGGACTGCTATCTCCTGTCGGCGAGCAGTCTCACGGCAAATGAGAGCGCTCTGACCGGCGAAACTTTTCCGGCCGAGAAGCGCGCGGGCGCACTCGACGCCGGAACCGTGCTCGCGAAGCGCAGCAACTGCCTCTACATGGGAACCGGCATCAAGACCGGCTCCGGGCGGGCGGTCGTCGTGCACACGGCGCCGGAGAGCGAGTTCGGAAAGATTTCAAAGAGCGTGCAGGGCAAAGAAGCCCCGACCGACTTTGAGCGCGGCGTGCAGAAATTCGGCGCGTTTCTGATTCGCATTACGGTTGTGATGCTTGCGGCCATTTTCCTCTTCAATGTTCTGATGAAGAAGCCGATTTTTGACTCCTTTATGTTCGCGCTGGCACTCTCGGTCGGCCTCACACCGCAGCTTTTGCCGGCGATTATCAGCATTAACCTCGCGAAAGGCGCAAAGCGGATGGCAGAGCAGAAGGTCATTGTCCGGAAGCTCAATGCAATCGAAAATTTCGGCAGCATGGATGTCCTCTGCTCCGACAAGACGGGCACCATCACGCGGGGCGAGGCTGCGCTCTCCGGCGCGGTCACGGCGGGCGAAGGCTTGCAGGATGAAATTTCGGAGGGTACGGCGTTGCCGGAGTCGCTCGCAGTCGAGAGAGAGCGCCTGTTGCTCGCAGCCTATTTAAACGCAAAATTACAGGAGGGCTACCGGAATCCCGCTCGACGATGCGCTGACCAGCCGGGCGCGTCCCATTGACGGCTACCGGAAAGTCGCGGAAATCCCCTACAGCTTTGAGAGCCGCTGCCTGACTGTCACGGCGGACACGCCGGAGAACTCGCTGTTTCACGGCGCACGTATCATGATTACGAAGGGCGCGCTCGAGGAGATTCTCGCGCGTTCGGTCTCGGTCGTGAACGCCGAAGGGCAGGAAGTTCCCGCTCGATGAGATGAAGAATGACATTGAGACCCAGTATGCGCACTATGCGGGGCTCGGCTACCGCGCAATCGGCGTCGCGACCCGCACACTCTCCGCGGACGAAGATGCCGCGGCGGCCAAGGATCAGGGACTCGTGTTCCAGGGATGCTGCTCTTTCTCGATCCCTTGAAGGACAATGTACAGAATACGGTGGCTGCCATCCGGCGGGAGGGTGTGAGCCTCAAAATCATCACGGGCGACAATGCGCTGATTGCGGCAAACATTGCGGGGTCAGCTCGACATGGATGTGAAACATATCATGACGGGCGGCGAAATCGCCTCGCTCTCCAAGGAGGAATTAAAGGCGCGGGTTCGCGAGGCCGAACTCTTTGCGGAGGTGGATCCCGGGCAGAAGGAGGCCATTATCCTCGCACTCAAGGACGCCGGTGCGGTCGTCGGCTACATGGGCGACGGCATCAACGATGCGCCGGCTCTGCACGCGGCGGATGTCGGCATTTCGGTGGAGAGCGCGAGCGATATCGCAAAGAGCGCGGCCTCGATTGTGCTGCTCGAACAGGATCTCGGTGTGCTGCTCGCCGGCATCCGCGAGGGCAGAAAGACCTTCGCGAACACCCTGAAATACATCTTCATGCGACGACGAGCGCAAACTTCGGCAATATGTTCAGTATGGCGGGCATCTCGCTGATTTTGCCCTTCCTGCCGCTTTCTGCCGAAAGCAGATTCTCAGCACGAAATGTACTGACCGATATGCCCGAGGTGCAGATTGCGGACGATGTCGTGGATGCCGAGTGGGATCAGCCACCCGATACGCTGGGACTTCCGCATGATACGCCGCTTTATGCTGCTCTTTCGGTCTCATCAGTTCTTCGTTTGACTATCTGACCTTCTTTGTGCTGCTCCGCGTTTTTCCACGCGGACGCGGGACTCTTCCGGAGCGGCTGGTTTGTCGAGTCTGTCGTCTCGGCGGCACTTGTGGTGCTGGTGATCCGGACGGCGAAAGCCGTTCTTCAAGAGCCGCGTGGGCAAGGGGACTCTGCTTTGCGACCATACTCTCGATTTCTCGCGGCGATCGCCCTGCCCTACACGCCGCTCGGCGCGCTGCTCGGTCTCGTGCCGCTGCCGGGTTCTCTGCTCGCGGCACTGGGGCTGGTTGTGGTATGCTATATGGTGACAGCCGAGATTGCAAAGCGCTGGTTTTATCGGAACGGAAACGGCATCTAAGCGAACAAAAAGCAGGAGGATATGACCATGAAACAGCATCTTGTCATCACGATTGAGCGGGAGTACGGGAGCGGCGGACGTCTGCTCGGCAAGGTACTTTCGGAGGAGCTCGGCATTCCCTACTATGACGACGAAATTATCCGCGCGGCATCCGAACATGCGGCGGTCGGCGAGGAGTATTTCCGTCTCCACGACGAGAAGCCGGGGAAGCGTCTCTTCGGACAGGCGAGGGATGTGGTCGGAAAGCCGCGCCTCGCGGGCAACATCACCCACCCCGACAATCTGTTCCGCTTTGAGGCGGAGACCATACGCGAGATGGCGGACAAGGGGTCCTGCATCTTCATCGGCCGGAGTGCGGACTTTGTGCTCGATGCGACGGAGTTCGGGGATTTTGTGAGCCTCTTTGTCTACTGCGACATGGCGAACAAGATGCGGCGCGTCATGGAGGTGGACGGTGTGGATGCCAACGAGGCGATGGCCCGCATCCAGAAGATCAACCGCCAGCGCCGGGAGTACTGCCGCTACTTTACCGGAAACAACTGGGGCGATCCGATGCTCTACGATCTGCCGCTCAACACGACCCATCTCACGATTCCAGAGACGGCAGAGCTTGTGAAGACCTATCTCAGACTGCGGGGACTTCTCGAGGCCTGAGGCCAATTCACAGTTTTTTTACAGACAGGACAAGTGCGTCAAGGTATAATATAGGCGCTTTCGTCTGGAGGGAAGCGCTATGAACAATGATCCGAGAAAAAATCTGGGCGGTGGACTGACGCCGCAAAAGCGAAGAAGACGGCGCGCGGCGACCACCGCGCAAAAGACAGCGGCGGGACTCGGCGCTGTTCTTTTGGTCTTCGGAACCGTTTTTTTTGTGCAGGGACGGTCGGGCAAGAGCGCCCGGAACAGAAGCACCGCACAGAATGCAGCGCACGCGTCGACGGCAGCCGTCGAGAGCATTGAGGCGACGCTCTCACCGGAAGAGTCGCGTGCGGCCGAACTCGAGGCCAATGCGCGCACTGTCGTGGACGGCTATCATAATCTGGGCATCGTCAATGTCGAGGGCTACCTCAACATGCACAAAGAGGGCTCTCAGAACAGCGAAATCAACGGAAAGCTCTACGGCGGCTCTGCCTGCGAGATTCTCGATAAGACGGCGGACGGCTGGTATCATATTTCTTCGGGCGGTTTCGAGGGCTATGTGCACAGCGACTATGTGAAGACCGGCGAAGAGGCGAAAGACGCTCGCGCTGCAGAACGTGAAACGGCGCGCGATTGTGAAAAGCCGACAAGCTGAACATCCGCTCCGCGCCGAGCAAGGACGCGGACAGCGTCGGAACGGCGCTGCAGTACGAGCGCTATGAGGTGCTCGGCGAGGAGAACGGTTTCGTGAAGACGCGCGCCGGTTACATCAGCGTGGACTATGTGGAAATTCGGGACTGTCTGAACGAGGCCAGGAAGCAGGATCTCCGCGCGATGGTTCTCAATATGTATGACAACCTCGGCGTCTCCGAGGTGACGGGCTACTTAAATATCCGCGAAGAGCCGAAGGAAGACGGCAAGATTATCGGCAAGCTGACCTCGAAGGCGGGCTGCGATGTCCTCGAGAATGCAAACGGCTGGCTGAAAATCAAGTCCGGCGGCATCACCGGCTATGTGAAGGCCGAGTACATTGCGACCGGCGAGCAGGCCAAGGAAGAGGCCATGAAGAACGCCTCGCTGATGGCCATTGTGCACACCGATGTTTTGAATGCGCGCTCCGAGCCGAAGGAGGACAGCGCCATCTGGACGCAGATCAACAACAGCGAGCGCTATCCGGTTGTGGAACAGCTGGACGGCTGGGTTAAGCTGGAACTCGAGGAGGGCGACGATGTCTTCGTGAAGAGCGAATATGTCGATGTGCGCTATGCGCTGAATGAGGCGATTCACTTCAGCCCGCAGGAAGAGGCGGAGCATGTTTCACTCTCAAGGCGTCAGCAGATTGTGAACTTCGCGCTCCAGTATCTCGGCAATCCCTATGTCTGGGGCGGTACGAGCCTCGAGCACGGCTGCGACTGCTCGGGCTTTACGATGAAGGTCATGGAACACTACGGCGTTTCGCTGCCGCACTATTCGGGCTCGCAGGCACAGATGGGCAAGAAAGTCACGAAGGACGAGATGCGGCCGGGCGATCTGGTCTTTTACTCGAATTCGCGCGGCACGATTAACCATGTCGGCATTTACATCGGCAACGGACAGATTGTCAACGCGGCGAGCCGCCGCTCCGGCATCAAGATTTCAACCTGGAACTACCGCACCCCGCGCGCCATCCGGAACGTGCTCGGCGACTAAGGGGAACAGGCAGGTAAGTGACAGGATAAAAGAGTGTCAGAAAGGCAGCCGCGAAAAGCGGCTGAAAGGGTATTCGGTATGAAAGAGCAGCGTGTGGAGCGGATTCTGAAAGCACTGGAGGAACAGGGACTTTCCCAGATGCTGATTGTAGATCCGCTGTCGATTTACTATCTGACGGAGTATGCAAACGATCCGTACGAGCGTTTCT
>BNJU01003370.1_pt1 | contig 19602 bp, 26 predicted proteins | sample 8539281 | NCBI WGS metagenome assembly BNJU01 (sample SAMD00202456, study PRJDB9452) | human saliva metagenome | isolation source: human saliva | place: Japan
ACCGATCATCCATTCTCCAAAAGTTCTGCTACAATGAAACTGTTTAAGCAAATGAACAGAAGGGAAGCATAGATATGGACTCAAAAAGGAATCTTTACAGTTCAAGACGGAATTCTGATAGCGTATATTGACCGTTTGCTTAAGAGTGAAGAACATAGAGCATTAATAAAGAAACAAAGTGAGGAGTAAGGAAGATGTTATTTTATTTTTCAGCTACCGGAAATACCAAGCATGTAGCAGAGAAAATTAAAGAGCCGCAGGAAGAAATGATATCCATTGAGGAAGCCTGCAAGGCAGAAAGCTATGCCTATACGGTGAGGGACGGAAGGTTTGGAATTTTATGTCCCTACCTATGCTTTGGGGACTACCCAGCATTGTTTATGCGTTCTTGGAAAAGTTGAAGCTTTCAGTATGAAACAAAGCCCTACAGCTTTTATGTGGGGACCTTTGGAACGACAACGGGGGCAGCATCTTCGATTGCGGATAGTCTTTTAAAAGAAAAAGGTTTGGCCTTGGATGCGAAATTCGATATTCGTATGCCGGATACCTGGACTGTGATTTTTGACTTATCCAATGCGGAAAAAGTTAAAACAGCTTAAAGCAAAGCGGAAGAGGAAATCAATGAGCTTAAGGCATCGATTTCCAAAAAAAGAAAAAGGAAAAGAGATGGATTTCACGGTGCCGGAATTTGTAGGAAGGGTGGCGAAAAAGATTTATGACGGCAAAATACGAAAGACAAAGAATCTTTCTGTGTCTGACGCCTGCATTGGCTGTACACTTTGCGCTAAGAAATGCCCGGTTCAGGCTATTGAAATGCAGAACAAAAAGCCGGTTTGGGTGAAGGAAGATTGCACTATGTGTCTAGGATGTCTTCACCGATGCCCGAAATATGCCATATATTACGGGGACGGCAAGGCGACCAACGCCCATGGACAATATACTTATCAAAAATACGTAGGAGAGAGGAGCTGTAAGCTCTTCTTTGTGCTTTAAATAAACTTTTTGCATCCTAAACATATTTCTCATACCGGCACTGTTCGATGACTTCTTTTTCCTAAAAAGTGTAATGGCTTTTTGGGGACAGGAACTTATGCAACGATAACACATGGTGCATTTTTCCATATTGACGGCTTTGCCGTTTCGTATACGTAGATTTCCCATGGGGCAGATAGAGGCACATAATCCGCATCCGGTGCAGTCATCACTGATTTTTCAGTTTCTTACTATATCCTGTGGTTTTATGGTAAAACCATAATCTTTGTCCGAATAAGCCTGCGAGATGAGCCGGAAAGCTTAAGCCTTCTTGCGGATATTTACCGGCTTGTTTAATCGCGCTTGTGGCCTTTTTGATTTTTGCTATCCGCTTCATGGATGATTCTTCGGTTTTCTTCTAAAGACTTTTTCAGTAATTTACTGTCACAAACGGCATCCGGCATACGAATCTGCATACCGCCAAGGATAATCGCACCATATTTTTTTAAAACTCTGGCAAGACACCCTGTTCCGTCACCGGAAAATGCACCCATGGTGGTGATTAAAAACATCTTTTTCCCTCTCCAGACATCCTTATGCCGAATGACAAAAATTTCTTACCATAAATGGCACATTGGAAAAACTGTGTCGGATAAGCAAGAATAATCTCATCATTTTTTCGGATGGCATCTATAGATTCTTTATCCTCAATGGGAACACATTTCGCATCGGAATCCAGTGCAGTAAGAAATTTTTGGATGCAATGTCTTGTATTTCCTGTACCGCTTAAAATATACCCTCTACCATTTATACTCCTATATATTGCTTGGTCGAAAATCTGTTTCACGTCGTCCCCTATACATGAATTAAGTTGGAAATCAATTTTGCGTCGTCTCTTATACATGAATGGAGCTAAGAATCTGCTCGACTTCCGCCTCGAGATGATCCGTGTCTACAGCGCCTTTCATGTTTACGATAGAAGACAGACCGTGCACCAGAGACCAGAGCGCAATTACTTTTGAATGGAGAACGAAGTACCATCCCGATTCTCGGATTCCTCTTTCCATACTTTTTCTGCGGTATTTTTGAATAATACAAACGGCGAATAATTCTCTATATCAATATTTTCTATAGAAAAATAGGAACCGGTAATACAAAGGGTTTTCATAAAAAGAGGATGTAACTTTTTCCCAGATTGAAAAAGAATTCTTGAAGGGTCGGAACAATCTTCCGTGGCTTTCACCAATGTCGAATAAAATCGATTATTCACATAATTACGAACTTCGGACAGAAAAGCCTCCTTATTTTTAAAATGGGCATAGGGCGCGGCAGGACTGACGCCTGTAGAATCTGCCAGTTTACGCATGGAAAGGGCTTCCAAACCATATCGATTGATATAGGCCAGGCCTTTTTCTATTAATTCTTCTTTTAAATTCCCATGATGGTATGTATCGGCTTTCAAAGCACACTCCTTTTTTGTTTTAATCTATACACTGATTAGATGATAGCATTCAATCTAAACGATGTAAAGATGAAAAATGGAGGACAAGATAGAATCCAGCCTGTTCCACCAGCCATTTTTTGATAAAATCTATCCGAGACAATTTTCCTGTTGTAAATGCTGCATGGAGGAAAAAAAATGGACTATAGAACAGAACACGATTCCATGGGGGAAGTGCAGGTTCCGGTGGAGAAATACTGGGGGGCACAAACCCAGAGAAGCTTTGAGAATTTTAAAATAGGAACGGAGAAGATGCCCACTGAGATTGTTCGTGCCTTTGCCATTTTAAAAAGGCGGCGGCAATCGCCAATAATCGCCTAGGTAAATTGGATGAAAGACGAAAAACCTTGATTTCCGGTGTATGTGATGAGATTTTGGAGGGGAAACTCAATGAGCATTTTCCCCTTGTGGTATGGCAGACCGGAAGCGGAACCCAGTCCAACATGAATGTGAACGAAGTCATTGCCAATCGGGGAAATGAAGTGGCAGGAGAAAAAGCTTTTGCATCCCAATGACCATGCCAACATGTCCCAAAGCTCCAACGATACCTTTCCAACAGCCATGCATATCGCAGCAGCCGTGGAAATCGAGGAGAGGCTTTTTCCAAGTTTGGATACCCTCATCCAATCCTTTGAAAGACTTATGCAGGAAAATGAAGGCATTGTAAAAACAGGCCGGACTCACTTACAGGATGCCACCCCGATTAGTTTTTCTCAGGAAATCAGCGGTTGGAAAAATATGCTGGAAAAATCGAAGGAGATGCTGCAATTAAGCCTTCCCGGACTCCGGGAGTTGGCTCTTGGCGGAACGGCTGTGGGAACGGGACTAAATGCCCCTAAAGGCTTCGATTTGGAGGTGGCAAAAGCGGTTTCTGAACTTACGAAGAAGGATTTTAAAACCGCAGCCAATAAATTTCATTCTCTTACGGCGAAGGATGAGCTTGTTTTTGCCCACGGTGCATTGAAAGCCCTGGCTGCGAATCTTATGAAAATAGCCAATGACATCAGATGGCTGGGTAGCGGTCCAAGATGCGGCCTTGGGGAAATTTTCCTTCCGGAAAATGAGCCGGGAAGCTCTATTATGCCGGGGAAGGTCAATCCCACCCAATGCGAAGCGCTTACCATGGTTTCCGTTCAAGTCATGGCCAATGACGTGGCGGTGGGCATGGCGGCTTCTCAAGGGAATTTTGAGCTAAATGTATATATGCCGGTGTGCATCTACAATTTTTTGCAGTCTGTGCGCCTACTTTCCGATGCCATGCTGTCCTTTAATCAGAACTGTGTTGTGGGCATCAAGGCGAACAAAGAGAAAATGCAGGAAAATCTTCACCGTTCTCTGATGCTTGTAACCTGCTTGAACCCCTATATTGGCTATGAAAATGCGGCGAAGACAGCGAAGAAGGCCTTTCGGGAAAATATCTTTGAAAGAAGCCTGCCTGCAGCTTGGCTTCTTGACGGAAGAGAAATTCGACGAAGTATTTCAACCGGAAAAATGATATAAGAAGAAATGATATAAGAAACAATGAGTTAAGAAAGGCACATTATAAGGAGCGACTAATACCAGAAAGAAGTATTCATAGGCAGAGGTAATAAAAAGTCAGAAGCAAAAAGTCAGAAATAGTAAAAAGGTAGAAATTACATAGAATAGAATTGAAATAAAGTGTGGAGGAAGAAAAAAATGGACTATGCGAAGGAATCATTGAAACTGCATTATGAATTAAAGGGAAAGCTGGAGATTACACCGAGAGCCAAGGTAGATAGCAAAGAGGCTTTTAAGTCTTGCTTATACCCAGGGAGTTGCAGAACCCTGTCTGGTGATACAGAAAGATGTGGAGAAAAGCTATGAGCTGACTAGACGGTGGAATACGGTTGCCGTGGTAACGGACGGAACTGCGGTTCTGGGCTTGGGAGACATAGGACCGGAGGCAGGCATGCCGGTTATGGAAGGAAAATGTGTGCTGTTTAAGGCATTTGGAGATGTGGATGCCATTCCGCTCTGCGTAAGAACGAAGGATGTGGAAGAAATCGTGAGAACAGTAAGTCTCCTAGCCGGAAGCTTCGGGGGAGTGAATTTGGAGGACATTTCCGCACCCCGTTGTTTTGAGATTGAGAAGAGACTAAAGGAAATTTGCGATATTCCTATTTTCCATGACGACCAGCATGGTACTGCAGTGGTAACTTTGGCAGGCCTTATCAATGCCTTAAAGCTTACCGGGAAAAAAATAGAAGAAGTAAAGATTGTGACCTCGGGAGCAGGGGCAGCAGGTATTGCCATTATCAAACTGCTCTTAAGCATGGGAGCTAAAAATGTGATTATGACGGACAGGGAAGGTGCTATTTATAAGGGGAGAGAGAACTTAAATCCCATTAAGATGGAAATGGCAGAGATTACCAATCTCTCCATGGAAAAGGGAAGTCTTTCTGATGTTATCAAAAATGCGGATGTATTTATCGGTGTTTCCGCACCGGGAACCTTGAATAAGGATATGGTAAAGAGCATGGCGGAGAAGCCCATTATTTTTGCCTGCGCCAATCCTATTCCCGAAATTTTCCCGGAGGATGCGAAGGAGGCCGGCGCTGCGGTAGTATCCACAGGGCGGTCGGATTTTCCCAACCAGATTAATAACGTACTATGCTTCCCCGGTATCTTTAGAGGAGCCTTGGATGTGCGGGCAAAGGATATCAATGATGAAATGAAGGTTGCCGCAGCCTATGCCATAGCAGAACTGGTGAGCGATCAGGAATTAAATGCGGAGTACATTTTACCGGCAGCCTTTGATGAAAGAGTGAAGGATGCGGTGGCTAAAGCCGTTGCGGAAGCGGCAAAGAAAAGCGGTGTTGCCAGAGTGTAATTCTTAACCGCAAAATTAAACGGTAAAAGCTTCTTGTAAAACAAGCTGTAATTTTGGATTGCTATAGGGTGAAGAGTATAGTGCAGAAGGGGCTGTAAAGAATAAAATAGTTATATTTGTATATAACCAAGTTATTCGCTTGCTTTTTTTCAGCCCCCTTACTCCTATAACCGAAAATATATTTTATAAACTAAGCCAAAAATTCTTTTCCATTTCGCATAAAGTCAATAAGGTTAATATGCTCAATACCGTTTCGCTGTTGAAGAATAGAGTCTGCAGTAACAACATATTTAGGATAATTGTCCTTAATGGCTTCGAGTGGTCGGTACTCACGGTCTTCGGTATCCTTTGATAATGCAATGGTATAAGCAACTTGAATGTAGGAATAACGCATCTCGTTATTTCTTAAGATGAAATCACATTCCAGCTTCCCTATTCTCCCGACAGCTACAGAATAGTCGTGAGATTTTGCATATATATAGGTGATATTTTCAAGAACAGGACCAAAGTTAATTCTGTTGTCCGTGTTCTGAGCAAAATAAAAAGCGGTGTCAGCTAAATAGTATTTCTTTTCTCCACTTAAGGATTTTTTGGACTTCATATCAAACCTGGGGCATTCGCAAAGAATTTTCGCATCCAACAAGGCTTTAACATATCTTGCAATCGTGGCTTCGCTTATAGCTGTTCCATTTTGTTCAATGGCTTTTTTTAAGCTTTTTAGACTGGTTGTTGCAGCAAAGTTGTTGATGATGTATTTTTGGACTGTTTCAAATGTATTTTTATTACGGATTTTTAGCCTTCTTCTAATGTCTTTTTCAAAAATTTCCTCGATAACACTTTGAACATATCTACGCTTTGCGGCAATATTTTCCAGTTGTATTGTTCTGGGAAAACCGCCTTCAAGAATATAGTTTTGTAATTCTTCTTGTCGGTCGGAAGCAATTTTTTTTCCATAGAATTTTTTAATGCCTTCGTATTCCTCAAACGAAAGTGGGAACATCTCAAATTCAATATATCTTCCGGTTAGTTTTGTCATCAATTCTCCGCTTAGGAGATATGAATTTGAACCGGTAATAAAAATTGACCATTCATTAGACCCTACGAAAGCTGTTAAGAATTAGTTCAAAGTCCTTTACATTTTGAATCTCATCAACAAAAAGATATTTTGTTCCACGCACTTTCGGAACTGATTCCAATAGCTGTTCCAATTGTTCCGGATTTGTAATTTTATGATAGTCCTTACTGTCCAAGTCGAAGAAATAAATATGATTACTGAGAATTCCGGACGATTTTTAATTCGTTGGCAATTGTTTCCATAAGACAGGATTTACCACATCTTCGCACACCGGTGATTACTTTAATAATATCGGTTTCGTGATAAAAAGTCACGAATCTTTTAAGGTAGTTTTTCACGAGGATACCAAGTCATATTATTCTTCCTTTCTAACTTATTAGTTCATAGTATATAATAGCAAATACAGTACGAAATATTAAAATTAACGTTGGCGATTTTGTGAAAATGCAAAAAAACGCTAACGTTAAATCTGCAAAAATCATTATATCAGAATATTCCCGTACGGGCATGTGTTATAGTAAAATAATTATAAGAAAGGAAAAAAATATGACTACGGAAGAAAAATTAAAGAAGTATCAGGATTGGCTGTTTAAATGCTCTGCCTATCAAATGGCCTTAAATATCATTGGCATTGATAAGCAGACGGTGGCGCCGGAGGCAGGGGCAAGCTATAGAGATGAGCGTTCCGCTTTTTGGCAGGAGAGCTTTTCAGCCTGGAAACCGATTCGGAAATCGTGGCTTTGCTGAAGGATTTACAGGAAGATCCCAAGGTGGATGCAGAAAATAAGCGGGCGATTCAGCTTTACTATAAGCAGGCTCTGGATACCCTTTTGCATTCCCAAGGAGGAGTTTGTAGCTTTTAAAAAGCTTTGTGACGAGTCCTTTGATGCTTGGCTTTTGGCAAAGTCTAAGGCGGATTATTCTCTCTTTGCCCCTTATTTGAAAAAGGTAATTGAGAGCCAGAAGAAACTCTACGGCTATCGAAAGAGTGAAAAGAGTATTTATAACCAGATGCTGGACGACTTTGAGCCGGGGATGGACGAGGAAAAAGTATGATGCCTTTTTTGCGGCTTTAAAGGAAAGATTGGTGCCTCTTATTCAGAAGGTTACCAAGGCCAAGCAGCTTCGAGAGGATTTTTTGGCCCAAAGCTTCCCGGTGGAAGAGCAGAAGAAGTTTATGGAAGGACTTTTGGAGTACTTGCATTTTGATTCTTCCTGGGGCTATCAAAATGAATCCGAGCATCCCTTCACTTCCTGGACCTGTGAAAATGACTGCCGTACCACGACGAAATATCTCGAAAACAATGTGATTTCTGCGATTTTGTCTACAGTGCATGAGGTGGGACATGCCTACTATGAGCACAATATTAACCCGAAGTATGACGGCATGATTTTATCCGAGGGAGTGTCTTCCGGTATGCATGAGTCCCAGTCCCGCCTTTGCGAAAATTATCTGGGAAGAACTTTGGCCTTTTGGAAATATCATTATCCTAAGCTGCAAAAGCATTTTTCCAAAGCAACTGGGAGAGGTGTCTTTAGAGGAGTTTTACCAGGCTGTTAACCGTTCCAAGCCTTCCTTTATCCGTACGGAAGCGGATGAATTGACCTATCCGTTGCATGTCCTTATTCGTTATGAAATCGAGAAGGGCTTGTTTAACGGAAGCATTTCTACAGAGGGACTGGATAAAACCTGGAATGCAAAGTACAAGGAGTATTTGGGCGTGGATGTGCCCAATGATAAAGTAGGCATCTTACAGGATGTGCACTGGTCGGACGGAAGCTTCGGCTACTTTTCCCACCTATGCTCTGGGAACTGCCTTTTGCTGCCCAGTTTATGCAGGCTATGCGGAAGGATCTCAATGTAGAGAAGCTTTTGGAAGAAAACCGTTTTGATGAAATCATGAATTGGTTGAAGGAGCACATCCATACCTACGGTTTTCCGCTATGAGGCACCTGAGCTGATGAAAATGGTGACAGGGGAGGAGTTCAATGTAAACTATTTCTTGGATTACATTGAGGAGAAGTACACGAAGCTGTATCAGCTATAATAAATATATTTCCTGCAGTACAGGTCTGAAACTGAGGGCACGGAATACATGATAAGAGGTGTTTACGATAGCAATGGAGGATTTTTTTCTTCGGAAGAATCCTCCTCTATTTTTTTCTTGGAAATTAGGGTTTATTCCTAATTATTCGTTTACTGCTTTTTAAAATACACAATACCAAATATATGGGACAAATTATTTTAAAAAAATAATATTGTTAATTTATTGACATTCTCAAAAATGGGAGTGTAGCATGTGGGGTATGTAAAAGTTGACAGCTCTAAAAAGGAGGCAGGAGATGAGATTTACATTACCAAGAGACATTTATCATGGAGAAAAATGCATTAGAGGCATTAAAGACCTTTGAAGGAAAGAAGGCTTTTGTCTGCGTAGGTGGTGGTTCCATGAAACGCTTCGGCTTTTTGGACAGAGTGGTACAGTACTTGCAGGAAGCCGGCATGGAGGTAAAGCTTTTTGAAGGTATTGAGTCCGACCCTTCTGTTGATACTGTAATGAAGGGCGCCAAGGAAATGCTGGACTTCGGACCGGATTGGATTGTGGCAATCGGCGGAGGCTCTCCCATTGATGCGGCGAAGGCAATGTGGATTAAGTACGAGTATCCGGACTGCACCTTTGAGGATATGTGTAAGGTCTTCGGTATTCCAACGTTGAGAAAGAAGGCAAAGTTCTGTGCCATTTCCTCCACTTCCGGAACCGCTACCGAGGTAACCGCGTTTTCCATTATCACTGACTATGAAAAGGGAATCAAATATCCCATTGCGGACTTTGAAATTACTCCCGATGTGGCTATCGTAGATCCTGCTCTGGCACAGACTATGCCGAAGAAGCTGGTGGCGCATACCGGAATGGACGCTTTAACCCATGCTATTGAGGCTTATGTTTCCACCGCAAATTGCGACTATACGGATCCTTTGGCACTGCATGCCATTGAAATGATTCGGGACGACCTGGTGGATTCTTACAGTGAAAACAAAGAGGCCAGAAATGCCATGCATAATGCTCAGTGCCTTGCAGGAATGGCATTTTCAAACGCACTTCTTGGAATTGTTCACTCCATGGCCCATAAGACCGGTGCAGTATTCGGAGATTTAGGAGCGCACATCATTCACGGTGCGGCAAATGCTATGTATCTTCCAAAGGTTATCGCCTTCAATGCGAAGGACGAAACTGCAAAGAAGCGCTATGCAAAGATTGCGGACGTTATCGGCCTTTCCGGAAATAACGACGATGATAAGGTAAAGGCATTGATTAGCTATGTTAGAGGCTTAAACGACAAGCTGAATATTCCTCATTGCATCAAGAACTACGGCACAGATTCTTATCCAACAGAGCAGGGATTTGTACCGGAGAACATTTTCTTAGAGAGACTCCATGACATTGCGGTAAATGCGATTGCGGATGCTTGCACAGGCTCCAATCCCCGTCAGCCCAGCGTAGAGGAGATGGAGAAGCTCCTAAAGTGCTGCTACTATGATACAGAGGTAGATTTTTAAGCGGAAAATGTTATAGAAGAAAATAATGTTTGCAAAAACCGTTGTTTCACAAGTAAAATTGGGAGACAACGGTTTTTTTGTAGAAGTGATAAAGGGGCGGCTGCCCTTGAAAAGCTAGGAGGATATCGTGGCACGCTTTATTGTTTTTGATGTGGAGACACCGAATCGGAAGAACAACCGTATAAGTGCCATTGGCATTACCGTGGTGGAAGAAGGAAAAATCAGCAAGGAATTTTATTCCCTTGTGAATCCCGAGGCGGACTTTGATTATTTCAATGTAAAGCTTACCGGAATTAGTAAGTCCGGAGTCAAAGATGCCCCTACCTTTCCGGAATTATGGAAGCAGATTGAGCCGCTTTTTTCCGATGGAATGCTGGTGGCCCACAATGCTTCTTTTGATATGAATGTGCTGAAAAGCTGTCTTTTAGACTATGAGATTGATTGGAAACCCTATGCTCGTTACCTTTGCACGGTGAAAATGGGCAGAAGCCTCTTTCCTGATAGGAGCCATAAGTTAAATATGGTCTGCGAGCATTTTGGGATTCCTCTCAATCACCATCGGGCAGATAGCGACAGCCGTGCCTGTGCGGAGATTTTGCTTCGTTATCTGAAAGCAGGGGCAGAGGTGAAGGACTTTATACGGACTTGCTCATTTAAGAAATAAAGCATGTTAGAGATTTTGCAGGGAAGATATTATGAAGGACATTATCAAAGACGTAATCAAAGACGTTATCATTAAAGAAGCTCTGCCGGAGGACGCGGAGGCAAGAATAGCTTATGCAAGGCAGGTAGGTTCGGAAACGGACAATTTATCCTTTGGAAAGGAAGGATTCCCAATTTCCATAGAGGAAGAGCAGGAGGAAATTCGGAACTTTTTCAAGGATCCGAAATCTGTATGTTATTTTGCGTGGAAGAATGGAAAGCTTGTAGGAAGTGGAGAATTAAGGGCTTTTTCCAAGGAGAATGAGTCATAGGGCAGAGCTGGGACTTACTGTGATAAAGGCGGAGTGGAATAGCGGTATTGGAACCAAACTGATGCAAAAGCTTATAGACTATGCCGGGGAAAATGACGTGGAGCTCATTAATCTGGAAGTGCGAGGGGACAACAGCCGCGCCATTCATTTGTATGAGAAATTCGGTTTTAAAAAAGTGGGAACTTTACCGGCGTATTTTAAGATTGGGGAAGAATATATCGACTTTGACAGTATGGTGTTGGATTTAAGATAGAGTATGCGGAGAAAAACATGAGAACAGAACATATTGTCATAGAAGACTATACTCCGGAGTGGAAGACGGAGTTTCAAAAAATCGTTGCTTCCCTTGGAAATGAAATCTTGGCAAAAAGCCTTAGTATTGAACATGTTGGAAGTACCTCGGTGGAAAATTTAGCGGCAAAGCCGATTATTGATATGGATATTGTTATTCCGGATATGTCGGTCTTTCCTGAAATGAAAAGCCTGCTGGAAAAGAAGGGATACCGGCATGAAGGGAATCTAGGGATAGAGGGAAGGGAAGCATTTTCCTATGAAGAGAAACCGGAGTTCATGGTGCATCATTTGTATGTCTGTCCAATGGACTCTAAAGAGCTGAAGAGGCATATTGCTTTTCGAGATTATCTCCGTGCTCATCCTCATTTGGCAGAGGAGTATGCCGAAGTGAAAAGGGAAGCGGCCCGGTTGTATCCGAAGGATATAGACAAATATTTGGAGTACAAAGGAAAATTCATTGAAAGAGTTTATCTCCTATACGAAACCATTGGCCTTGAGGGAAAGTAGAAACATATGCTAAATATACTTCTTTGCTTACAGCGGAAAAAAATCAATTTACTTTTATGCTTGTTTTATATATTATATACAGCAAGAAAGTAAAAAGGCGGTGATTGTATGACTGATTCTCAGAAAATTCTGGAACTTGCAAAAACAGAATAATGCTGTACTTACAACGGCTATGGTGGTTCATGCTGGGATTTTCCAGAGGAGTCTTCAGCATCTTGTAAAAAAAGGAGATTTAGAACGTTCCGGAAGAGGAGTCTATATATTACCGGAAGCGTGGGACGATGAATTTGTTAATTTGCAAACTCGCTATAAAAGGGGAATTTATGCCTTGGAAACAGCTCTTTTTCTCTGTGATTTGACGGATAGAACTCCTCTGAAGTTTCAAATGTTTTTTCCTGCTACTTATAATTTATCTAATCTTAAAAACGATGGTATATTAGCTAAGGGGGCAAAGGAGCCATTTTATAGCCTGGGGTCTACAGAGCTTACTAGTCCGGCGGGAAACCCCGTGAAGGCTTATTCTGCGGAACGTACGCTATGTGATATTTTGAAAACAAGAAACCACGTGGATGTACAAGTAGTAGTAAAGGCCTTTAAACGATATATTTTGCGAAAAGACAAGAACATCTCTCTTCTTTCAAATTATGCTAGAGACCTTCATGTAGAGGAGAAGCTTAGACCGTATCTTGAGGTACTTCTATGAAAATCCTGCCGGAAAAGCTTTATTTGTCTATTGGAGATAAAGAGTCTAAAACAAGACATCCCATTTTAAAAACCATGCAGGAAAAATACGGAAGAGCTGCTTTATCGCTCGAAATGTACTGAGTACTTTGAGCAGAGATACATCTTGCCTGCCAGGGCAAAGGCGGGAAAAGCAGGAGTATACGATAGAAAAGCAGGAGTAGAGGAGGGAAAATGTTAAATAGTAAAGGTTTTGATTTATGGGCGGATGATTACGATAAATCAGTCGGGGTATCGGAAGAAGAGAATCGTTATCCCTTTGCCGGGTACAAGAGGATTCTGGGAGATATTTACAAAATCATAATGGAAAAGCCTAATGCAGTGGTTTTGGACCTCGGGTTCGGGACAGGTACATTAACCACAAGACTATATGAGAACGGATGCACTATTTACGGACAAGATTTTTCCTCAAGAATGATAGAGCTTGCGCGTGAAAAGATGCCGGGTGCACATCTTTATCAGGGAGATTTTTCAAAGGGATTAGCGGATGAACTGAAGCAAGAGTCCTTTGATTTTATTGTTGCGACTTATTCTATTCATCACTTAACGGATGCGCAAAAGACTGTTTTGCTAAAAGATTTTGCTTGCACATCTGAAAGCCGGCGGAAAAAAATTCTAATTGGAGATGTCGCTTTTTCAAATCGCAAGGAATTGAATCAATGCAAAAAGAATATGCGGATGAGTGGGATGACGATGAAATCTATTGTGTTGCTGATGAATTAAGAACAGAATTTCCGAATCTGATTTTTTTGAGAAGAAGACATTCTGCTCCGGCATACTGATATTAGCAGGAGAAAAATTTGTCTTATACGAAACCATTGGCCTTGAGGTAAGTTAGAGATGTCTGTGACAAGTTTTTATTCATGTAAACAAAGCGGAAAATGATGGTTTTGATTTAGAAAAATTCAATAGGGAAATAAAAAGAAGTATCCGGGGACAGAGATAGAGCAGAGTAGCAGTGCGTCATTTTCCTATGATCTTTGTTGGGAAAATTATGAGGAGCCTTATCAGTTTACCCTACGAATGGATAAAAAGAACCACCTTTGCCATAGAGTATTTTTAATTCTGAGAATAGAATGAGGGATTATGCAAGCTTTATTGTATGGCTCAGCCTGTTTTTGGATCAAGAACAGGAATTGATTCTATGTGATGAAAATAATGAGGACACACTGATGCGTTCCACGAATACCTCTGTAGAAGATATTGAGGAATGGTTAGAAAAGTTAGGAATTTAAGTATGGGAGACAGAGATGGATTTTTACGCAGGATAGGAAAAGCAATATTCTTTTGGTTTGCATGATAGCAGGATAAAGAAGATTCATTTTCAAAACGGTGTTTTAACCTTAGAACCTCATAAATTCTTTCAATATACGGAAGAGGGGGAAAAAGTATATTCCGGAAAACTTGTGTTTTTTGATACGGATTTAGAGGAATGTAATATTTTGATATTTGACCGGACAGTATATGAGGGGGCATTTTCCGGAAAAGCCATCGGATTAAAAGAATATATGAAAGAATATGCCCATGCAGAATTTGAAATCTTAACAGAAGGATACTTCGGCTATAGTACAACATATACAGGCTGGCTTTGGGAGAAAGGAAAAGAACCTGTATCGGCTATCCTGTATATTTGGAATTCAGGGATATGGTTTATAGAATTGATTGCTAAATTAGAACTTGAGGGGTGTTTTTTTATGTCAACAATTAAAATTGAAAAACCTCACTTTCTCATATTATGGCTATGTAAAAACCTGTATTTGAAAAATGTATCCTTTTTCATTTGATACGAACTGGAAAAACAGGGTTAATAGGAAGAAATGGAATTGGAAAATCAACACTATTTAAGTTACTTTTTAAACCAAGAAGTTTATCAAGGTAAAATCAGCAAAAGTGTTGACTTTTATTAAATTCCCACCCAATTTAAGTGATACTTCAAAAATTAGGAGTTGAGTTATATAAAGAACTAATCTCAGATGAGGAAGAATGGAAATTATTTAGAGAACTTAATATGCTAAATATAGATGAGAGCCTTGTTTACAGAGAGTTTGAAACGCTTTCTAAAGGAGAACAAACAAAAATCCTTTTTAGCTATTTTTGTTTACAAGAGAAGATGGTTTTTACTTATTGATGAACCAACAAACCACTTAGATATGGATGGAAGAAAAATTGTCAGTGAATATCTGAAAAGTAAAAAGGTTTTTTTGCTTATATCTCATGATAGAGATTTTTAGATGGCTGTATCAATCATGTTATTTCTCTTAACAGGAATTCTATTGATGTCCAATCAGGAAATTTTACATCGTGGTATGAAAATAAATTGAGGAAAGACCAATTTGAAATTAGTCAAAATGAGAAATTAAGAAAAGATATTAAACGATTAAAAGAAGCTGCAAGACAAAGTCAAATTTGGTCTGATAAAGTTGAAAATACTAAAAACGCTGTGAAAAGTATCAGGCGTAAAAACCGGATAAGGGACATATAGGTCATCAGTCAGCTAAGATGATGAAAAATCTAAGAATTTGGAGCATAGACAAAATAAGGCAATAGAAGAAAAACAGAATTTACTAAAAAGATATTGAAACAAAAGGAAAGTTTATTATTGCATACGTTAGATTATCATAAAAATCCTCTAATATCCGTTTGCGATTTATCATCATATTATGGAGAAAGACAGATATTAAGGAATATCAGTTTTGATATAAAGCAAGGTGATATAGTGGCTATATACGGGGAATGGTAGCGGAAAAATCGACCTTGATTAAAATTTTTATTAGGTTTAAATCACGAGTACTTAGGTGATGTAAAACCTAGCAAGTGATTTAAAAATATCGTATATTCCTCAAGATACCTCCAATTTAACAGCTAGCCTAAATGAGTATATTCATAAGCAAGATGCTGATGAAACATTGTGTAAAAACAATTCTTAGAAAAATTAGATTTTGCAAGAGAATTGTTTGAAACAGATATGAAGAACTATAGCGATGGACAAAAAGAAAGTTTTTAATTGCTGTAAGTTTATCAAAAGCCGGCTCATATATTTGTTTGGGACGAACCGTTAAATTATATAGATGTAATATCAAGAATACAGATTGAGGAAATTATAAAAAGAAGCAAATCCTACACTCATATTTGTGGAACACGATAAGAGGTTTGTAGAAGATATAGCGAATAAAATAATACGACTATAAACTAAATAACAACTTCCGATTTGTAGGGGAGAGTAAAATGTTAAAGATAAGAGATTTGGCACGAGCCTCTAAAGGGCGAAAGTTCCTAATCCACAAAGATAGTGGAAAAGGATAGATGAAGATATCTGCGTATAATCATAAAAATTTTACACAAAGCTATATTGCGCATAATCAAACGCAGATGCTTGTGGCAAAAGGACATATATTGTACTTTTATACGCACTATTTCTATGAAAAACACCGTAACGATATAGAAATGGATTTCATTATATCCAATAACAGTAAGCTGAAATATAAATTGTATCCTATAGAAGTAAAATCAGGGAAAAAATATACTACAGCTCGACACCCGCTTCATGCAATCGCTTAGAATTAATTTATCGTTGCACTTGCATACAGTATTGATGTGCTTAAACACATAATATTGCGAAATGGAGGATAATTGTAGCATATGAAGAAAGTAGCATTTATCGTAATGCTTATTCTATTCATGGTAATCAATGCATATACCTTGTATCTTATGTCGCCCGATCTTCTGTTTCCTCACAAAAGCATATATGTTACGAATCAAGACGACGATATAGCGGAAAAAGGTAAAAAGCATATTTTAGTATTCAATATGAAATTAGTAAGATTGTCTATCGGCAAGGCTTTCCGGATGGCTATTATCTGGATGTCTATGATGTCGGGGGAGAGAAGCACGAAGAATTTGATGATACATTTAATGTTCCTGAAAGTGATACAATACAAGAGTATTTTCGGAATTTAAAGCCGGATACACCCAAATATCTGAGGCTGTTTGAAGCCGAACTCATAGTTGAGTTTCTTGCCGTTACGGTGATTAGTATTGTGAATCTTAGAAAGAAACAAAAAAATACCGGTAAAAAAATACTTTTGCGGAAAAACATACAATAATGCTTAAGTTAGTCACCGATAATTCTTGCTTTTGAATACTATAATGATAATAGTTTTATATCAATAACTATATTTACTCTGCTGAAATAGAGTGGAGTGGTGTTTTGTTGAAAGGGATATGGTTTATAGAATTGACCATGAAATTATAAGTTAATGATGGAGGTCATGCAAAATGGGAATGCGCGCGACTTATCGATATTTAAGTGATAAAAAAATTTAAAAGAGCTTAAGTCTTATTATGGCATACACGGAAAAAGTCAAAGATTAAAAAAATATAGTTTTTGCACTCGATCATTTTGATATGAAAAAGGCATTGGAAAAATTCAGTATGGAAGAATGCAAAACTGCCGATTTGTATCCGAATATTTGGGATGATGAGGAAGAAATCGATGAAATTAAAGAAGAAATTATGGATTGTTTTCAATGCATGAAAGAGTTTTATCATCATATTCTGGAAGCAAATGGAAATATACTGATTACAATTTGCTGAAATAGTATTATTCTGGAAGACATAGTTTGATTATTAGGAGGGCTCCTTAAATGGATATAAAAGCGGAATTTTTTTAAGAATTATGGCTGAACAAACAGAAATAGCCTTTGGCAACATCGGTAAATAATGTTCCCAATGTAAGAATAGTAAATTTTTTTATTTTTGAGCCGGCTGAAAATATACTTTACTTTTTCGTCTTTCAAAGGAAACGACAAAGTGAAAGAAATAAACGTAAATCCAAACGTGGCATTTACCACCATTCCTCACGGAGGAAATGAGCATGTCAAAGCTAAGGGGATAGTGCAAAAAAGTTCCAAGACGATTTTTGATCTTGCCGAGCAATTTATTGCTAAAATTCCGGGCTACAAAGACACGATAGAATATGCAGGAGAATCGTTGATTTTTATTTGAAATCAGATTTGATACGGCTGTAGTTACCAAGGATTTACACACCATTAAAACTTTAAAGCTATAAATTACAATCGAATATATTGAAAGCTAATGGAAATCTATCGAGAACCAATAAGAATGTATCGATAGCCAAAGGGAATGTACTGATTATGATTTGCTGACATAGCGCGAGCAAATTTGAATTTGTGGAGGTTTTTCTATGAAGTATGAAGAAATTAAATTAAATATTTCAAATGATAAAATTAGCAATTACAAAAGTATTTAAAAGGGATGAAGCTGTATTCTGAAATATTTAAATCCGAAGATGAAAAAGAAGTTAATAAATAAAAAGAGTATTTGTAACTCCAAAAGGAAACTATGTTTATTATGAAAGGACAGATATAAATTGGAACTATTGGTCAGATAAAACAAGATATGATTCGAGTTTTGAATTAAGTGATATAAAACATAATATAGTATTTGAAGTATCAACAGAATTGACTAAGTTTACAAAATATTTAGGAGAAGAAGTAGTCAAAAATTATGTTTAAAGAAAAAAATGGAGAAATAGTAGAAGTACTGGATATTTAGTACATCTTGAACTCCCTATTTATTAGATTAAGTAAATTTGGAATTTTGGAGGTATCCGTTTATGAAATGGTATAATTATATGACTAAACAAGAAAAAAAGAAATTTTTCAAAAAGTAATTGCTGTATGTGTAGTAGGTGCAATTTTAATTCTACTTATTCGTATAGTTTTTTTCATACTATTTTGTAAGTAAAATATAAATCCCAGTTTGTAGGGGAGCACAAGATGTTAAAAAAATAAAAGATTTTTATTTCAAGACGATTATGGAGACAGAAGAAGCTGCCTCATGTTCTTTAAAGCAGACCGGGGAGGAAAGCGCCTCATGGGTTGTAGACATTGGGTTTAAGTCCGGGGATTTTGAGGATTCCGGAAGCGGTATAGATAGTTACTTCTGCTACATTTGAAAAGAAAACAGAGGTTCGAAACAGCTTTTGGATCTTTCAGTTATCGGGATGTGCCTTCCAAGGCATTTCCTCTTGGTATTCGTTTAGTTCAATAAGATGAGAAGTCTAGGAAAGTTATGGAGGGTTGATTTATGGGTGACGTTATTCTTGAACAATTAGCACCGGATGATAGGGAGCAATTTATATTAGATAATCAGGAAGCATTTAATTATGGTGCAATGGTAGAGTTTGGCCTTAGAGATAACCGCTTCGAAGAAGATGGACAAATTATTTCAAGAAAAACAATTGAACGTTCTATTGATGATGGAAAGGCGTATCGCATCATATACAATAATAAAAAAGTCGGTGGAATTGTAATAAATGTTAATGGTGAAAAAGGCGAATTAGATTTGCTGTTCGTTGCTCCAAATGTTCACGGAAAGGGCATTGGTTATGCTGCATGGTGTGAGATTGAAAAAATGTATCCTCAAGTAAAAAGTTTGGGAGACGGTAACCCCATATTTTTGAACAACGCAATATTCATTTTTATGTAAACAGATGTGGCTTTACATTGTAGAGTTTTTTTAATAAGTATCATCCCGATCCTAACGAAACAGACGGTATGGACGAAGAAATTGATTCACAATTTCGAGATGGGATGTTTAGATTTGAGAAGAAAATAGATTAGTATATTAGAATTTGATGAGATAAAATATCTTTTAGTTTTTCCAGAATGACAAATTCCGATTTGTAAGTAGCACAAGATGTTAAAAATAAAAGATTTTACATTTCAAGAGGATTGGGGAGACAGAAGAAGCTGCCTCATGTTCTTTAAAGCAGACCAAGAGGAAAGCGCCTCGTGGGCTGTAGACATCGGGTTTAAGCTCAGGGAATTCGAGGAAATGAGATTTCCCTTCTATCTGTATCAATCCCATAGATACGGATAAGAGCACTGTAAAGGAATTGGTGGGGACTACATTTTCAGTAAAGACAGTTGGATTCGGTAATAGAATCCGTGCAGGATTGGGATAAGCTGGCCTTATGACGGAAAAAGTCATTCAGCGATTAGACGCTTTAAAAGAGGGATTCTGCAAGTATGTCAGAAAATCTGCTTACGAGATATCAGTAAGCAGTTCCTGATTTTATTCAGAATGCTTTATTTTCACCTGAAA
>BNJU01002708.1_pt1 | contig 19597 bp, 33 predicted proteins | sample 8539281 | NCBI WGS metagenome assembly BNJU01 (sample SAMD00202456, study PRJDB9452) | human saliva metagenome | isolation source: human saliva | place: Japan
CGTGTTACCGCCGTGAAAAGAGGCGGTGTCTTTAACCCTTGACGAATCGGACCTTGAGTTTTTCAACTCTTTCTATTATACCTACTTTTTCCTCTTTGTCAAGGACTTTTTTAATGAATTTGACTTTTTCTTTTCTTGACCAGCTTCACGACTGCTTCTGTTCGTGCGGTGTGGGGAAACATATCGACTGACTGGATATACTGGAGTCATAGACTTTTCACTAGTTTAACTAAATCTCGCGCCAAGGTCGAAACATTGCAGGATACATAGACCATCTGGAACATAAGCCAGAATGGTATCCAACAACTTATCATCTAAGCCCGTACGAGGATGATCGACTATCAGTGCATTCGCTCGGTAACCCTCTTGATACCAGCGTGAAATAATCTCTTCTCAGTCTGTCCCCCACTTCGTAATGGGTATTGTCAAACCCCATTTTTTGAGCGTTTCGCTTGGCATCTTCTATGGCTTCTGGAATAATATCCATCCCTCTGAGACTCTTGATCTTATTTGCGAAGGCATATCCAATCGTCCCGACACCGCAATAGGCATCAATCAGATGATCTTTTTGCTACGAGCTTGAAATCGCTTCACTATAGAGAATTTCTGTCTGCCGGATTGAGCTGATAGAAGGCACGGGTGAGAGAGAAAACCTCATAGTCGTAGTACTTCTTGAATACTCTCTGGCCCCAGATACTCGGGTCTTTCACCATAGATTTCACTTGTTTTGCTGTATTTGTATTGACTGCAACCGTGACGACTTGGAAAATCCTTGACTAGGTCTTTGACTAGTTGATTCAAATTAAGCTGGCGATCGTGACAATGATAATCTGAACTTGACCCGTTTTCTCGCTCGGCGTACCATGATGAAAAAGTGAAACAATTTCTAGCGTTTTTCTCTCATCGGTGATGGGAATTTGATGACAAGTGAGAAGCTCAGCTAGGCGATTCGCAATCGCTTGGCTTTCCTTTATCCTGCACCAAGCAGTCTTTAACTCTCACAAGATAATGAGAGTTTTTGCATACAAACCTGCCTTTGACCTGATTGTTAAATTTTACGAGTCTGAAATTGCAACCTAGCACGGTAGTACTCTTTGGTTCCTGCATCTGATAGTTGGACGGATTTCATAGTTTTCTATATCCTGCAGGAGCAAATTTTTCAGGGCTTGGTGGAGCAAGTCCGTTTTGAACTCTAACTGTTTATCATAGTGGAGGTGCATGATTTGGCAACCGCCATATTCATTATAAATCGTACAAGCCGGTACGACTCGAAATTTCGACTTATTAACCTTTAGTAATTTTGCTTCAACAAAGTTACGTTTTAATAGAAGTAATCTGACAATAGATATCTCTCCTTGAGGGCACCTGGCACAAAAACGAGGGTTTTCTGGTAGAAACCGATTCCCTCACCATTGATGCCCATCCGCTTGATTTTTAAAGGTATTTTTTGTTTTACTTTCAGATTCATATCCCTATCTTATCACATTTTAGGGTATAATAGAACTATGAAAATCACAAAACTTGAAAAGAAAAAACGCCTCTACTTGATGGAACTAGATGGACAGCAAACCTCTTATATCACAGAGGATACCATTGTCCGTTTTATGTTGTCTAAAAGAGATAAGGTGATTAGTAGGAAGAATTGACCGAGATTCAGGACTTGCACAGTTCTCTTGTGGTAAGAATCTCGCCCTCACCATCTATCATTTAAAGCCCGAACCGAAAAGGAAGTTCGTGAGTATCTGAACAAATATGATATTGAAGAAAAAATCATTAGTCAAGTTATCGCTAACCTTAAAGAAGACAACTTGATTAATGATCGTCAATATGCCTACTCTATCATCAATGCCAATCAACTTTCTGGAGATAAGGGACCTTATGTGCTAGCTCAAAAACTGTCTCAAAAAGGGATTGCCAAATCAACTATTGAAGATGTTTTAAAGGATTTTGATTTTTCAGAGGTTGCTCAACGTGTTGCAGAGAAACTGCTTAAAAATACACTGAAAGCTTCCGCTCGTGCCTTGCAGGATAAGATTATTCAAAAACTTGACGAACAAAGGTGTTTCTCCCTATTCTGATGCTAGAAATGCCTTTGATGACTTGGATAGTCAAGTTGACCAAGAAACGACTCAAGAACTCATTTTTAAAGAGTTAGACAAACAATATACCAAATACGCTCGCAAATATGAAGGTTACGAACTAAAGCAACGTTTAACCCAAGTTTTAGCTAGAAAAGGCTATGATTTTTCGGATATAGCAAGCGCTCTCAGAGATTATCTTTAACATTTTCATGTAAAATTCAAAAATTAGATCAATTTATGATATAATAGTAGACGATAAACTTATAAATTGTAGAAAGTTAGTTAGTTATGAAACTTCCAAAGAAGGCGACTTTATTACAATTCAAAGTTATAAGCATGATGGGAGTCTCCACCGTACTTGGCGGGACACCATGGTACTAAAAACAACAGAGAACGCTATTATCGGCGTCAACGACCACACACTTGTTACTGAAAGTGACGGTCGTCGTTAGTGACCTCGAGAACCGGCTATTGTTTACTTTCACAATATTGGTTTAATATCATTGCAAAGTGATTCGCGATAATGGGATTTCCTACTATTGCACATATGCACAGCCCCTACTATCTAGATGAGGAAGCCTGAAATACATTGATTATGATTTTGGATGTCAAGGTTTTCACTGATGGTGAAAAAGCGTCTCTTGACGTTGAAGAATATGAACGCTATAAACGCAAAATGAAGTATTCTGATGATTTAGACTATATTTTGAAAGAGCATGTTAAAATCTTTGTCGATTGATCAACAATGGACGTGGTCCTTTCTCAGAGGCCTATGTCAACATTTGGTACAAACGCCATAGAACTAAAAGAATCGGTAAAGTTGTCGAACCGGGGTGAGAGCCCTGGTTTTTATTATGAAAACCCAGCTTTTTCAGCTGGGTTGATTTACTATATCTAATTTAGTAACAGTAAACTTGATGTAGGAATAGTCTTTTTCAACATCCTTATCCAACAAGAAAGACGTGGCATCCTTCTTAACCTGAACAAGATCAATATTCTGGGCTTGAGCTGCATAGACGCATCCACAATAACATTGACGATAAATATCATACTCCTCGCACATCTCCACCGAACGCTTGTAGCCTTGATTTTTCTTTGAAATCACTTGGAAGATAGTGGTGGTATAAATCTTTTGCACATCGATTCCGATGCTGTTGATGGTTTGAGAATTCTTATGGGGACTGATGGTCAAAAAGCTGAACCAAAGTAGTCAAAGCCCAAGTCCATAGCTACCTGTGCTGTTTTGTCCAAACGGTAGTCAAAACAAACCTTGCAACGGTCACCACCTTCTGGTTCTTCTTCCAGTCCTCTGACTAACTTCCGGTATTCATTTGGTTCATAAGGTGCTTTCTAAATACTGAACCGTATTTCCTGTCCTCTCATTGAAATCACTGACAATTTTCTGGTGACGTAAGCCCGCTTGTGGTATTCTGCCTTGGGATGGATATTGGAATTGGCAAAATAGATAGTCACACTCAGCGTGCTTGGTCAGATACTCTAGGGTGTAGGTACTACAAGGAGCACAGCAAACATGCATGAGAATAGTGGACGTTGCTCATTTTTCTCCCAAACCTGAACCATTTTTGCATAACACGGTCATAATTAATCTTCTGATTGGGATTCATCTTGTTTCAGAATTTCTTCTACATCGATCATGTTCTTCTCCTTTTTCTAGTCTTATTTTATCATATAGTTAGGAGAGCTCAAATCAATTTTAGAAGAGAGAACCATAGAAAGTGAGGATGCATTTCCTCCTTTGTGTTTTTTAGTAGTTACTTTTACATCATGCCGCCCATCATGCTTGGATCCATTGCTGGAGCTGGGGCTGCTGGTTCCGGTTTATTGGCTACGACTGCTTCTGTTGTTAAAATCAAGCTGGCTACAGATGCTGCATTTTGAAGGGCTGAACGGCTCACTTTCACTGGGTCAATGATCCTTCTTCAATCATGTTGACCCATTCGCCAGTTGCTGCGTTGAAGCCTGTACCAACTTCAGCATTCTTCAAGCGGTCAATAATAATAGAACCTTCGAATCCTGCATTGTGGGCGATTTGACGAACAGGTTCTTCCAAGGCGCGGAGAACAATGTTGCGTCCTGTGGCTTCATCTCCTGTCAATTCTAAATCAGCCACGGCTGGAATAACATTTACAAGAGCTGTTCCACCACCTGCAACGATTCTTCTTCCACGGCTGCACGAGTAGCGTTAAGGGCATCTTCAATGCGGAGTTTCATTTCTTTCAACTCAGTTTCAGTTGCAGCACCGACCTTGATCACTGCGACACCACCTGACAATTTTGCCAAGCGTTCTTGCAATTTTTCGCGGTCAAATTCAGATGTTGTAGTTTCAATTTGAGACTTGATAACTGCAACACGGTGAGAAATAGCTTCAGGATTTCCAGCACCTTCTACGATAACAGTGCTATCTTTGTCCACAGTTACTCTAGCAGCTTGACCAAGCGCCTCAATAGTAGCGTCTTTCAACTCAAGACCAAGATCTTCTGTGATGACTGTTCCGCCTGTCAAGATAGCGATGTCTTCTAACATAGCCTTACGACGGTCACCAAAGCCAGGTGCTTTAACAGCTACGACATTGAAGGTTCCACGAATCTTGTTCAATACAAGAGTCGGAAGAGCTTCACCATCTACATCATCCGCAATAATCAAGAGTGGACGATTGCTTTGGAGAATGCTTTCTAGAAGTGGCAAGATTTCTTGAATATTGGAAATCTTCTTGTCAGTAATCAAAATATATGGATTTTCAAGGTCCGCCACCATTTTTTCGCTATCTGTCACCATGTACTGTGATAGATAACCACGGTCAAACTGCATTCCTTCTACGACTTCAAGTTCTGTTTCCATACCACGTGACTCTTCAATGGTGATAACACCGTCTTTACCAACTTTTTTTCCATAGCTTCAGAGATGTATTCGCCGACTTTTTTTCAGAACGAGAAGATACAGCGGCAACCTGAGCGATGGCTTCTTTATTGGCAACAGGGATGGCATTGTTTTTCAAGGCTTCTACAGCTGCGGCAACTGCTGCTTCAATCCCTCGACGAATGCCGATTGGATTGGCACCTGCAGTGACGTTTTTGATTCCTTCGCGGACGATAGCTTGAGTCAAGACTGTTGCAGTTGTCGTTCCGTCACCTGCGATATCATTGGTCTTTGAAGCTACTTCTGATACCAATTTGGCACCCATATTTTCAAAATGGTCTTCTAATTCAATTTCTTTGGCAATAGTAACACCATCATTGGTAATCAATGGTGAACCAAATGATTTTTCAAGAACGACATTCCGACCTTTTGGTCCTAAGGTTACTTTAACAGTATCTGCTAGGATATCAACACCACGGACCATAGCTGAACGAGCATCAGATGAAAATTTAATTTCTTTTGACATACTTATTTTCTCCTTCTATTCTTCAATGATTGCCAAGATATTGGCTTCTCCAACGATGATGTACTTTTCATCGCCATCTTTGACATCAATACCTGCATTAGCTTCAACTAAGACACGGTCTCCAGGCTTAACGCTTGGGGTCACCAAGTCACCATTCAAGGTACGAACACCTTGTCCAGTAGCTACAACTTGAGCTGTTTTTGTTTTTTCTTGGGCTGATCCTGCAAGGACAAAGCCTCCAACAGTTTGTTCTTTTTCTTCGATTTTCAAGACCACACGGTCTCCTAATGGTTTCAACATCTGTTTTCCTCCATGATGAACTATATATTATTAGCACTCTTTGTAACTGAGTGCTAATTCATAGTTCTATTGTATCACTTGGTCAGAAATAGTCAAGAAAAAAGTCTGACTTTGGCAAGATAAAAAGCCTGAGACCAACTCAGACTTTTCAATGTTTATACTCAATGAAAATCAAAGATCAAACTAGGAAGCTAGTTGCAGGTTGCTCAAAACAGTGTTTTTGAGGTTGTAGATAAGACTGACGAAGTCAGTTACCTATACCAGCTGACGTGGTTTGAAGAGATTTTCGAAGAGTATTAAAATGGCAATTCTTCCTCTTCCAAAACCAAGTCTGCCAAATCCTGTCCTGCATTATTTTTCACGCATAGCACGTTGGGCGCGGCTTTTCAAAAAGTTGGAATCCTGTGGCAAGAACTTCAGTCACATAGTTCATCTGACCATTTTTCTCAAAGCGACGGGTACGAAGTTCTCCATCCACAGAGATAAGACTACCTTTAGTTGCGTAGCTTGCCAAGGTTTCAGCCAATTTCCCCAAAAACAAGATTGACAAAAATCAGCTTCACGTTCCCCTGTTTTGGTCTTTGTAACGACGGTTCACAGCGATAGTTGCTCGCGCTACTGACTTGTCGTTGTTGGTTTTGTGCACTCTGGTGAGACGTCAAGCGCCCAATAAGAATAACTTTATTATACATATTTTCTTCCTCCTACTTATCTATTCGTAGAATCAAAAAGTTACAGAAATTTGTAACTTTTCGAAGAAATTTTTTATTTTTTATGCACCATGAAACCTGTCGCCTGTTGATTGGCCATAATGGTCATATCTGTAATCTGCACACGACGAAGCTGACTGGTCACATAGACCACTGTATCTGCAATATCCTGAGCTTGCAGGGCTTCGATTCCCTGATAGACCGTCGCAGCACGCTCTTTGTCACCATGAAAACGAACCGTAGAGAAGTCTGTTTCGACAATCCCTCGGCTGAATGGTGGTCACCTTAATATCCGTTGCGATGGTATCAATTCGCAGTCCATCTGAAAAGGTTTTAACTGCCGCCTTGGTGGCTGAATAAACTGCTGCACCCGCATAGGCATAAATTCCTGCGGTCGATCCCATGTTGATAATATGACCCTGATTGGCTTTTACCATTGCTGGCAAGAAACAGCGAGTAACTGCCATCAAACCCTTGACATTGGTATCCAACATGGTCAGCATATCCAATTCTTCATAGTCTTGATAGGGAGCTAAACCAAGAGCTAGTCCAGCGTTATTGACCAAGATATCAATCTGCCCTATCGTTTCCAAAATATCGGAGCAGACAGTCTTTACCATAGCCATATCCGTCACATCCAGTGGAAAGGTCCAAACGGTTTGATTTGGAAAAGTTTCTGCAAACTCTGACTTGAAGGCCTCTAGTCTGTCTGTCCGTCGCCCCTGTTAGAACGACATTCTCTCCTGCTCCAGATAAGCACGCGCAATCGCTTTCACCAATTCCAGAGGTCGCCCTATAATCACTACATTTTTTTCGCCATCTTATCCCCTCTATCTGGTCTATCAAATACCGACACTTCCTAGGCCATCCAGTGTTTGGTTGGGTCAAATGGAGTTCCGACAACTTGGTCTTCTGATAATTCAATAACCCCTACGTTTTTTTGCGGAGCATTTGGCAAGGCAAGTTCACGAGGGCTACACATCATGCCAAAAACTCTTTTCACCACGAAGTTCGCCTGGGAAAATGAGATTGCCTTTTGGCATCATCGCTCCAGGAAGAGCCACAATGGTTTTCAACCCGACACGCGCATTGGGAGCCTCTGCAACGATTTGCACTGTCTTATCACTTGCAACGGCCACTTGGCAGATGTTGAGGTGGTCACCATCTGGGTGAGCTACCATCTCGACAATTTCACCGACAACAAACTTAGGTTCCTTGTCATTGACAATTTCTTCCTCAAAACCTTCCGCCTGCAACTCTTGGTTTAAACGAGCGACTTGCTCATCTGTTAAAAAAAGACTTGACCGCGCCTGCAATTTCAAACAAACTTGAAAACTTCGAAAAATATTCCAAGCTACTGTTTCCCCATTATCTTTTGAGAAAACACGGGCTACTCTTTGCCTTTACGCTCCACGTCCAGTTTGGCATCTCCGCTGTTTTTCGCGATGATCATAAGGACATCGCCGACATGCTCTTTGTTATATGTAAAAATCATTCTTTCCTTTTCTCCTATTTCAGTCCTGCTAAAAAGTCGTTAATTTGTTCCTTGCTTTTACGGTCGCGATTGACAAAACGGCCGATTTCCTTGTCCCTTTCTAGCACAACAAGGCTAGGAATCCCGTACACATTCCAGAGTTTGGCCAAATCCAGATACTGATCTCGGTCCACTCGAATAAAGGTGAACTCTGGATTGGTTTCCTCAATTTCTGGCAAGGCAGGATAGATATAACGACAATCGCCACACCAGTCCGCCACAAAAAGGAAAACCTTCTTGCCATCTTGCTCGACAAAACCTGCAAGCTCTCCTATACTATTGGGAGTTATCATAAGACTTCCTCCTCATAGACTAGGTCTTCATTTTCATAGACAAAGGTATAATGACGGCCATCCTCGAAAATGACTCCTCCGACAAGTCGCTCTAGGCTACTTTCGTAGACTTGAACATAGAGAGTCGCAATCTCACCCATATCTGAGAAAAGTTCGCGCACGATAGCGGTCAACTCTTCTTGCGTCTTCATCAGTTTGTAGTTATCTGCTGCTTTTTTAGCCCCTAAAGCGAGGGCACTTAGACCAGCCACAGTCAAGCCAGTCATCCATAATTTCTTAGCTTTCATACCATTCATTGTAACACAAAAAGGGCTCTAGGACAAATAGGGAAGCCGTATATGAGCAAGGAAAATCTCTTCCCTCAGTGAGTCTAATTCTTATTGCCAAGCGCCTGAGTTAACAAGAATTTCCTGAATGGATTAAAAAAATCTCTGAGATTGCTCTCAGAGATTGGAAGATAACTAGTTACTATTTTCAACCGCTGCAGTAACAAAGGCAGTGTAGAGTTCTTCTGGACGGTTCGGACGGCTGGAAAGTTCAGGGTGATACTGACAAGCCACAAAGAATTTATTCTCAGGAATCTCAACGATTTCTACCAAACGATTATCAGGTGAAACTCCTGAAAAGACAAAAGCCTGCTGCCTCAAACTGTTCACGAAAGGCGTTGTTAAACTCATAACGGTGACGGTGACGGCGTTGCACCACTTCTTGATTATGGTAAGCAGCTGCTGCCTTAGAACCACGTTTCAACTTAGACGGATAGAGGCCCAAGCGAAGGGTTCCACCCATATCTTCAACATCAACCTGGTCACGCATAATATCAATGATAGGGTATTTTGTTTCTGGTGCAAGTTCTGCAGAATTGGCACCTTCAAGACCCTAAAAACGTTACGAGCAAACTCGATACAAGTCAACTGCATTCCCAAGCAGATACCCTAACATTGGAACATCATTCTCACGCGCATAGCGGATGGCTTGGATTTTCCCTTCCGTACCACGTTGGCCAAAACCGCCTGGTACGATGATTCCGTCCGCATCAGACAAGAGTTCTGCCACATTTTCTGCTGTCACATCATTGGCGTTGATCCAATTAATCTTCACTTCTGCGTCGTTGGCATAACCAGAGTGTTTCAAGGCTTCGACCACAGATATGTAAGCATCTTGCAACTCCACATACTTACCAACGAGGGAAATCTTGACTTGTTTCTTCAGGTTCATGACCTTGTCCACCATGGCTGACCACTCTGTCATATCCGCTGCTGGTGCATCTAGTTTCAAATGGTCACAGACAATTTGGTCCATGCCTTGCGCCTGCAAATTCAATGGAATTTGGTAAAGATGTTCAACATCCAATGATTCGATGACAGCTTCTGGTGCTACGTCACAGAACTGAGCTAGTTTTATTTTTTAATTCCTTGACCAGCTGGTTTTTCTGTACGAATGATCAACATATTTGGCTGGATTCCCAACCCACGCAATTCTTTTACAGAATGCTGAGTAGGTTTGGTTTTCATTTCACCAGCTGCCTTGAGGTATGGAAGCAGGGTTGTATGAATATACATGACATTATCCGCCCCCACATCTGCCTTCATCTGACGGAGGGCCTCTAGAAATGGTAAGGACTCAATATCCCCAACGGTTCCACCTGACTCTGTGATAATGACATCAGAGTCTGTCGTTAGAGCGGCACGCTTGATTTTTCTTTCAAAGCATCTGTGATATGAGGAATGACTTGAACAGTTGCTCCAAGGTATTCTCCACGGCGCTCCTTACGAAGAACTTCACTGTAAATTTTACCAGTTGTCACGTTGGAATATTTGTTGAGATTGATATCGATGAAACGTTCATAGTGACCCAAGTCCAAATCTGTCTCAGCTCCGTCATCTGTCACAAAAACTTCCCCGTGCTGGTAAGGACTCATGGTTCCCGGATCGATATTGATATAAGGGTCAAACTTCTGAATAGTTACTTTAAGACCACGATTTTTTTCAAGAGTCGGCCCAGACTTGCTGCGACAATTCCTTTTCCCAATAGACGACACCACACCACCAGTTACAAAAATATATTTCGTAGACATAGATTCCTCTTTCTAAAATGCTCAAGGCCTTGTTAACTACAAGGGACATCGAAAACAAGACCCTTATGAATAACAACTCTTCAAGAAAAACTTCCTGAAAAAAATAAAAATAGCTCCCCTAGTAACTAGGGGAGCCCCTGACCTCTAAAAAGAGGTGCCTGAACAATATAATACCTTAAAGCAGAAACATTTGTCAACCCGAATTGGTAAAACATGAAAATGAGAAGATTACTTTCAGAAAACCAACTAAAGATCCGCATCCCAACGGATGACCTGCTCATGAACAAAAAAAGGAGATCAGGCGATCTCCTTTGTGAAGTCTTTTACTCTTTCTTCACTCGTTTCAGCGTCATCGTCAGAAAACTCATCGTCTTCTTCGTTGAGATCCACGTCTTCACCCAAGTCATCAGGGCGATTTCATTGATTTCTGCATCGTAAGCTTCCACTTCATTTTTTCTCATCATCTGGATTTTTCATCATCATATGAAAGAGCTGGATCTGCTTTGTATGCATCTTCGTCTTCTGGATCATCTGCATTGTAGTCAATAGCATCTGAATCACCATCCATAAAGGCATTGACACGTTTTTTCCTAGCTTTTGGTGCTACTTCATCGTCGTCACTTTCTTCAAGAGCGATGATTTCTTCGTCGATTTCGTCCACACCATACCATGAACGAAGCCCCCATTTGTTGTCTCCAAGAGAGATGAAGCTACCGTCAAAGTTCAACTCTGTGTAGAACAAAGGCAAAGCTTCACGGATATCGCTGTTTGATGTTCCAAGGTAGTTTTGAATTTCGTTTACAAGATCGCTAAAATGCATCTCATGATCGCGACCACGAAGTTCTAAGATAGCACGCGCTACCTCAATCATAGATAGTTCACTTTTTTCTTGCCCAGCAAATACTTCTAATTCCAAAGCGTTTCTCCTCATTTTTACTACTATCGCCAGAGCGAACAGACTCTGACCTCATTTTATCATGTACTCTTTATTGTACGATAATTTTGCGGAATAGTCAAAGGTTAAATGGGAGAACTAATACAAATCTTCTAAGCTGCTATATTCAATAATTTCATTTTTGATAATATTCTTTTTAAACTCAAAATGTTTTTAAAGGATTATCGATTAACACTAACTTTGGAATATCATCTAGATTGGTAACCAAGGATAAAATAAAATCTGTTTGGAACTCTTTGGCTTTTTTTCAAATTCGTTAGCAGTCAAAACGAATGCGACCCTTAGGTTTTCGAATCCCTTTTACTTCGGCAAGGTAAGAATGCTCTTGAACATCTACTTGAAAGTCATATCCATCACTCATAAAAGACGGGCATCGGTCAATAGCCCACCTTGAAATTTCTCTTCTTTATCAAAATGAAGGATAAAATAATTCTCTGCCTCCATCCCCTGTTTCCTGTAGACGTTTGAATTTAGTTCGAATAATTGGTTTTTTTCAACGATGGTTATGCCTGTTTGCTTTCCTTCACTAGCAAGTAACATTTTAACGATTTCAGCATAACTATGAACATCTTCATTTCCAAACAATATATCAATTAAATCTTTACGAAAACGATAAACTTCGGCTTTCTGCCACCAACCTTTTCGATTATTGTCAAAAATAAGGATCAAATAAATCCATTCTATTTTTACAACCCCAGTTGTTTCAGCAATTCCCTAGAGAAACCACATAGCGATAAAACTCTGACTTGCTAGAGCATTGAAATTCTTTTTATAAAAAGCTTTGTCAAACTTGGCAAGACCGTAACCAATTAAATTTAACAATTCATAATGTGGGTGTTTAGATATCACTTTTCTCCATCAATAGATATTGATTTCATTATACTCAAAAACACGGCTCACCACCGTGTTTCTGTGTTTATTTCACCAACTTCTTCATCTCATCAATACGTGCGACGGTCGCGTCGTATTTTGCTTTGGTAGTCGGCTTGTTTTATCGCGTTCTTTTTGGACGACTTCTGGTTTTGCAGTTGGCTACGAAGCGTTCGTTAGAGAGCTTCTACCAACCATATCCAGTTCTTTTTGCCATTTAGCCAGTTCCCTTGTCGAGACGAGCGAGTTCTTCTTCGACATTGAGGAGGTCTGCTAGTGGCAAGTAGATTTCTGCTCCAGTAATGACGCTTGACATGGCGAGTTCAGGTGCAGGGATAGTTGATGCGATTTCAAGTGTTCTGGATTTGTGAAGCGTTTGATGTAGTTGACATTGCTGTTAAAGAAAGCTTCCAAGTCGCTATCGCTTGTCTTGACAAGGATGGTGATAGGCTTGCTTGGAGCAACGTTTACTTTCAGCACGCGCATTCCGAACAGCCCGAATCAAGTCTTTGAGGCTTTCGACACCAGTGTGAGCCGCAAGGTCTTCAAAGGCTGGGTTGACAGTTGGGCATGCTGCTGTAACGATAGAGCCTTTCTGAGATTTGTCCAAAGATTTCCTCGGTCACGAATGGCATGATTGGGTGAAGGAGACGAAGGATCTTGTCCAAAGTATAAAGGAGAACAGAACGTGTGATAACTTTCTCTTCTTCGTTATCGCTATAAAGGACTTCCTTGGTCAATTCAACGTACCAGTCCGCAAACTCATCCCAGATGAAGTTATAGAGGATGTGTCCAGCCACACCAAACTCAAACTTGTCAAAGTTGGCAGTTGCTTTTTCCGATCGTTTCATTGAGGTTGTGGAGAATCCAGCGGTCTGTGACATTTCCAGCTTCCTTGTTGACAACTTTTTCCACATTAGCAGTTGCTTGCTCAAGGGTCAAACCTTCATTGTTCATGAGGATGTAGCGAGAGATGTTCCAAATCTTGTTAATGAAGTTCCATGAAGCATCCATTTTCTCGTAAGAGAAGCGCACGTCTTGCCCTGGTGCAGAACCGTTTGAAAGGAACCAACGAAGGCTATCTGTTCCGTACTTATCAATAACATCCATTGATCAATCCCTGTTACCGAGAGATTTCGACATCTTGCGTCCTTGCTCATCACGAATGAGACCATGAATCAAGGCATTTTTGAATGGCGACTTGCCAGTAAATTCCAAACCTTGGAAAATCATCCGAGACACCCAAAACGGAATAATATCATAACCAGTCACCAAAGTTGATGTTGGATAATAACGTTTAAAGTCTTCTGAGTCGACATCCGGCCAGCCCATGGTAGAGAATGGCCAAAGGGCAGAACTGAACCACGTATCCAAGACGTCTTCGTCCTGAGTCCATCCGTCGCCTTCTGGAGCTTCTTCACCGACGTACATTTCACCCTCAGCATTGTACCAAGCAGGATTTGGTGACCCCACCAGAGCTGACGAGAGATAACCCAGTCATGACATTTTTCCATCCATTGGAGGAAGGTATCGTTGAAACGAGGTGGGTAGAATTCTACCTTGTCGTCTGTGTCTTGGTTGGCAATGGCATTCTTAGCCAATTGGTCCATCTTGACGAACCATTGAGTAGACAAGCGTGGCTCAACCACTACACCTGTACGCTCTGAGTGACCAACACTGTGAACACGTTTTTCGATTTTAACGAGGGCACCGATTTCTTCCAACTTAGCAACGACTGCCTTACGAGCTTCAAAACGGTCCATGCCAGCAAATTCAAAGGCCAAGTCATTCATGGTTCCGTCGTCGTTCATGACGTTAACTTGTGGTGTTATGGCGTTGACCAAACCAAGAAGTCGTTTGATCGTGGGCAGGTGTGATTTTCACGACACCAGTACCAAACTCAGGGTCAGCGTGTTCGTCCGCAACGATTGGAATTAGTTTATTAGCGATTGGAAGGATGACATTTTTACCAATCAAGTCCTTGTAGCGTGGTCTTCTGGATTGACTGCAACCGCAACGTCCCCAAACATGGTCTCAGGACGAGTGGTCGCAACTTCAAGGGCGCGTGAACCGTCTTCCAGCATGTAGTTCATGTGGTAGAAGGCACCTTCGACATCCTTGTGAATCACCTCGATATCAGAAAGGGCTGTGCGAGCTGCTGGGTCCCAGTTGATGATAAACTCACCACGGTAGATCCAGCCTTTTCTTGTAAAGGTCGACAAAGACCTTGCGGAACGGCTTTTGACAGACCTTCATCAAGAGTGAAAACGCTCACGAGAGTAGTCTACAGAGAGGCCCCATCTTGCCCCATTGTTCCTTGATAGTAGTGGCATACTCGTCTTTCCATTCCCAGACTTTTCTAGGAATTTCTCACGACCGAGGTCATAGCGGGAAATACCCTCACCACGCAAGCGCTCCTCAACCCTAGCTTGAGTTGCAATCCCAGCGTGGTCCATACCTGGAAGCCAAAGCGTATCAAAAAGCCTTGCATGCGTTTTTTTGACGGATGATGATATCTGAGAGTCGTGTCCCAAGCGTGACCAAGGTGAAGTTTACCAGTTACGTTTGGTGGTGGAATGACGATAGAATAAGGCTTAGCCTTTTTGATCGCCTGAAGGCTTGAAAAACATCCGCATCAAGCCATTTTTGGTAACGACCAGCCTCAACCTCGGCTGGATTGTATTTAGGTGAAAGTTCTTTAGACATGTGTGTGTCCTTTCTAGTTAATTTCTAAGCTACTTTGATAAGCATCTAAAATATCAATAGTATCTCTTATAATAGGGCTCTGTGTGGCTTTTGTAAAGAGATTTATTCCCAATAATATAAAAACTCTTCTTTAGCTCTAGTCGCTGCAACGTTTAAAATATTGGGTTCAGAGACAGCCCAACGAGCAGCCCCCTCACTCATATTATCTGCTCCAAGCACAAAATATACAATCTTATTTTCTTTTCCTTGGAAAGTATGTACCGTCCCTACATTTATAGGTTTTCCATTTTTCCCGCTTTGTGAAACCGATTTTATCTAGTTCTTTTGCTAGTTGAACCGATACATTTTTAAAAGGAGTAATGACATAGATATCATCAAATTCCTCATGTCTTTTCTGCAACTCTTCTTTCAAATAATCAGCTTGCTCAGGAACAAATTTATCCTTAGCACCTCCACCAACGTCAAACCATTCTCCCAGACCTCGAGCTTCTTCCTTTCCTTGAACCATTAAATTATCATAAGAAATTTTATTGGAAATACTGAACATCGGATCACTAGAACGACGATGAACCCAGAGAGGAAGTCCTATCCATGTCCCATCTTGTTTTTTAAAACCATATCTACTAGCAGAATCCATCAATTCTTGCGTTGATGATACAAGATATTTAAAGGCTATCTTGTGGTGCTGTGCTAAAAATCCTAAAATATTTTTATCCATAGTCTGTACTGGTTGTATTTGAGAAGGATCTCCAACAGCCATAATACGTTTACTTCTAAAAATAGCCCCCACACTTGCTTGAGGTAATGCCTGACCAGCTTCATCAATAAATACATTACCGATACTATTTTCAGGCAAACACCGAAACATGGAATTAAAGCTTGCAAAAGTTGTACTAATAACTGGAACAGTGAAATTGACCCAATCCCACGCAGCTTTATATAAATCACTAGCATTATCTCTCATTGAATAGTTTTGAGGCTTCTCCCAAATCCATAATGCTTTTTCAAAATGCTTTTTATTGTCATATATAAATTGCTTCCTAACTGCCAGTGCTTTAATAAACAAACGACTCTGCTCTTCTCGATAGTCATCATCAAACCAAAAATTTGATACTTGTAGTTCTTCATATGGAACAGAAAAATTCAACTTTTTAACAGGGTATGTAGCAAGTTCCGATTGTACTCAAAATTTTTTTCCTGATGACGAATTAATTTATCTTCTTGTTTAGATTTCATTCATTATATCTCTGTTGCCTTTGACTCAATTGATTTAATTCAAGTTCATGCATTTTTATCTCTTTTTGCAAACCGTGGCAATATTGACTTTCATCATGTACTTTCTTCAGTTCTGCTTTTAGACTTTCATTCGCTTGATTCAATCTCGTAAAATAAGTATCTAATTTCGATGGTGTGAAAAAGTCTTTTAACCATAAGAAACGTGGAGCTTGTAATTTTATCAACTCAACATCTTGTGCTGCTATCTGTTTGTTAACATTTAACATAGAAATAAGACGCTCATGCTCAAACAGCTCAGATTCTATTTCCTTTTTACTATTTTCTAATTGAATATGTTTATCCCGTATTTTAGATAGTTCTGAACGTCTTTGGGCATCATCCTGATGAAACTCTATCTCAACCTGCTGGTAAGCATTTTTCAATTTTACATGCAATCGAATCTTATCTGCTATATCTTGCATCTTTTTCTCTTTTATCAAATAGCTTGATATTGAATTTTAAACTCTTCGTATACTGATGGATTCGATTGAAATTCTATCCGAATTCAAACTCTTGTCGTATTGCTTTTTAAACATTTTGCAGACGGTCTCTATTCTGTCCACCTTCTATCGAAAAACAATCCTCAATATTTTTGTCGTTAGAAACATCTTCATCTTCTAACAATAAATCATTACTGATTTCAGCAAATAATCAATTTTCTTTAATTCATCTAACCAATTTAATTTCTGATAAATTTTTTTCTGGGTAAATTCATTAACAATATTTTTAATAGAATTCATTATTAGAACTTTAATCATGATTCTTTTCGCACTTTGGTAATTTTTAATAAGATCAGATTTGTCATGACAAACTAGATCTTTTTAGCTTTAGGGATGATAATTCACTAATACCTCGCCTGTTCTGTTACCAGATCTGCAAAAATATCTTTTTGGGAAAGTGTCGTTTTTACCAGTTCCTGAGGACCATTGACACTTCTCAGCACTTTCATCCGCATTCTTGAAGTTAAATTTCACAGCTACTTGTTGCATCATGGACACAGAGCATATTTAGGTTACTAGGAAATCTTCCTAATGGATACCTCGGTTCAAGTATAGTTTCTAAATCTTTGGATTAAAATAGATGATTCTTTATTGCTGTCCAGATTGACCTCCTACAGAATCGGATCCTCGATAAACTAACGATTGGAGATTTTCATTATAAATTGATTTTGCATATTTCAAATCCTTTAGATGAATGTAAATTTTATTTCGTCATCGAAATTAACAAAATAACATCTGCACCCACTTGGTGAAATCTCATACCTCTTGGAGAAGTTTACTGTAAAACTTCATTGAACCTCCATCAAGAAACGTCTGACCTCACTCGTTCTCGGAAGCTCATTTTCACGTTATTAAAAATCTTTCAGGCACTCCTGCTTGAGTACTTGCTCACCCTGCGGTTGGGACTTATCAGCCAAGAACCTAAATCTTATCAAAAGTATAGAGCAAAAGTAAAATTTATAAGAAGCTCTTCCCAATTTCTTTCCTCCGTCAAGCTTTCTTTAAATTGTATTTGCCTCCTCACTCAATACCCTTTTCGGTAGGGAAAATTCCACAACAAACAGCAATCCCTGAACTGGATTTTCGACTCTTGATCGTTTAAAGCACTCTGTATTATTGATTGATGATCATCACCTTGAAAATCTCATACTTAGAATCACTCAATATTCCCTTCTGATAATACGAAATCTACTGTAATCCAGGCATCTAATACTTGATTATGACTACTTCATCATGTCTCCCTTGAAAGCATATAAAACAAGAATATATCTTACCTCATTAAAAACTCTCCCACTCAATTTCCTTCAGCAAGCCATATATCAGACTGCTCGCTGGGATTTCCTTGGGCATCTCTGCGGTCCCTTATGCGAGCTCCTAGAGCGAAGCTGCTTTCTTATGACCCGTTGACCTTGGCAGATTAGAGTAGCCAAAAGCAAGCATCACCAATCTATGAAGATCCAGTCTCTCTAAAAGCCAGATCATCACGTCTGCGCTGTTTCTGGAACATAACCGTGACCCCAATAGTCTGGCAAGTGCAAGGTATAGCTTCGAGCTCAAGAACATCATCTCGTGGACGCAGTGCATTGAAGTCAAACTAGAACCGATGATGGTATTGGTTCCTTGACGATCATACGTTGCAACCAGCTGGGAGATTGTCCTTTGATTGCAGCCTAGGAAGGATGGTGTCAGATAATAAACTCTCATCGTCTCAAGGTCTTGACGAGTGAAAGTCTGCTGGATAGGCGATCTCGGTAAACCAGCGTAGGCATGATATCCCCAGCGACCAGGTGACTGTGTGACTCGCAAGACAAGCTGGTCGGTCTCATTCGTTCTGCACTCTGTGTGTGTCATCTTCCCCTCAAGCTTTCCATAAAATGCTGCCATCTACATGACAGGGACGAATGTGTTATCCGCGGTACCACTCCACCCTCGGGCAGAAACGCCTCGCAACTCTTGGTCTTCGGAAGAATATACAGAAGACACTTTTTATTTCATTTTAATCATCAGCAACCAGTTTCTGGACAATCATATGTGACTTCTCAGCACCGCCACTTTCTGCAAAATGTGGAACGCGACACCTCTGATGGCATTTTATCGTAAACAAGTTTTTCACGCAGTGCAGGACAAGATTACTCGAACCGGATGCCGTTTTCACTTTCACGTAGCTGGTCCGATTCCTTCTACAAGGCGAGTTCGTGCTCAGTCCAGTTTTGGAAGTCAGAAGTCACCTTAAATTTCCTTTCCATCATAGAAAGTTTTGGCAACAGATCATAGAAGTCCGCGTTTGTTGCAAAATCTTCGTCTACTAGAATCACCACCTTTGTGCTTTCAGTTCTTTGAAAGTGGCTTCCACTGCATTGTTCTACTCTTTTAGGAGACAATCCTTTCCCGCTTTGGTCGTAGATTTTTCTGCATGTTTCACGGACTTTCTTTGGTCTCTCGACATCTTGGTCACGTAGTTGAAGAAATGCACCTGAACGACGGAAGGTTATTTTCGCAATTGTACGCCGTGTTGAGTGAGCATGATAAAATCCTTTTCAATAAAAATCCCTGCTCGACAAGGATTTAATAAAGATATTCTATCAAGATTTTTGGGAAAAATCAGAGAAGGATATTCATTTTTAATAGTTTCTCTCACCAAAACAAGCTCCTGGCTAAATCATGAACCTCGCCTGCTGAAGTTTTCAAACCTACCAAGCAAGAACCGATAAGTACATCCAAGTCGACTTCTTCGTAGCGAATCATGGCATCTTTGGCACGCTCGTCTGGTCTTCTTCGTAGACCTTGACTTTCTCCTTAGTGCGCACATGTCGTTGATCATGATCTGGCATTGACCCAAGTTTCAAATTCCTTCATAAATCTCACTGTTCGTAACTCATTGATTCCTCCTGCC
>BNJU01004152.1_pt1 | contig 19543 bp, 29 predicted proteins | sample 8539281 | NCBI WGS metagenome assembly BNJU01 (sample SAMD00202456, study PRJDB9452) | human saliva metagenome | isolation source: human saliva | place: Japan
GAGTGGGAATAATGGAGAGGCTTGATTTACCTTCAAAATAGCGATTCTACAGCAGTTTAGCAGGAACAAAATAGTCTCAAAAAGGGTGTATCTTCGTTTGATTCCCCCAAATCCCCTCGAAAAGTTAGTTAAAAAAATTTTTTGACCAACATTTTTGGAGGGATTTTTATAATAAAAAAAGTACAAAGTATTTTTTATAGCACGTAATTTTATTTTTTTCAAATGTAAAAAAATATATGATTTCTAGAGTAAAAATTTTATGATGTAAATGACTTATCTATCGGTTTCTATTTTTCCAAGAATTCAAGAAATTTTAGATGCTTATTTATCGAATTCTTATAGTCTAAATTCTTTTTTGGAAGCCCTTGAATTTTTATAATATTATCAAATTCATAGAAAATGAGGGTTTTTTTCAATTGACTGGTCGCTAAGCTATATTGAAGAAAATAAAGAAATCTCTTCCTTCGATGATTCAACTACAAAATAATTATTTTTGGTTCTGCTCCGAAAGATGAGATTTTTAAATAACATAAAACTTCTACAAAGCGAATATAACTATCGTGAAGACTTTTTTTGAGATATTTACATTATTTAACTATGGTCAAAAAAATTAGTGAAGTAGAGTTTGTGCAATATTTTATAGAATCCAATCTACATTTATGTCATCTCTTAAAAAAATACCTATTTTTCTAAAAAAAGTATCCTACTTTCATTAAGCAATTTTTTTCTGAGTTCACCCTCTCATCTTGAAATATTACTCGATAATTTTGTAGATTCAAATTCATGTAAAAAAATGTTATCCCAAGTAATATCACAAATTTAGAGTGGAATGATTTAATTGAAAAAAATATTTGTGACCCCTGATGTGAATATAAATTATTTAAAAATTTTAAGAAACCCTATAAAAGGTTTCGATAAGAATAGATACTTTCAACTTACAGATAAACAAAAAAACTGTTGATTGACAAAAAAAATTCAAGAATTTAATTCTAGTTTTTAATGATAAGGATTTTGGAATTCAAGTTGATATTAGAGTATATACAAAGAAGGAAGCGTACTATTACGCAATTAAAAAGAGTAGGGAACTTCATATTGAGGGAATTGAAAAAGGTTTGTATAATCCTATTGCAGTCGCAACAGGTGGATCTAGGCCAAAACAATATGAATATACAATATCAACTTTTATAGATAGTGCTAAACTTTTTGAAAAACATAATTTTCAAAATATATTAGACTATTTTTGTAAAGACTTTGAACTGAGCACAAGTGTTGGTACTTTTGCATTAGCAAGCTTTCCTCAACTAGAGATGGGGGTACTTGAAAGAACGTTAGGCATTTCGACTAGAAATCACTATAAATTTGGTTTTTACTTCTCAGTCAAGCATCAACTATACGTGATGAAACTGATTGCTTTATCAAAAATACTACAGAAATTCAGTCTAAGAATTGAAGATTTCATTACTTGGTTTTTCGATATTTTCCTGACTAATCAGTACGGTATTGATTGGATACATTTTGATGTGCCTTCAATTTCAGAAACAACGGGAAATAAAACAGCAACACTTTTTAGAATCGAAGAATCATTAAGAAAACAATACAAATTATTGAGTGAAGAAGGGCTTATTGATGTAAATTTATATAATATTACTTCTACTCCTTCAATTGAATCTTTGCAGAGTTTTTACTAAAAGAAAATACTTCTCAATGAATAATTCAGATAATAATATTCAACAGATTGTTAATTTATTATTCTCTGACCAAAGTCCTATTCATTTTTATTAATGAGGAATACAAAGGAAGCAACTTTAAGGAATTAATTTCACAACAATGCTTGAGTTATGCAAATTTTCATGAATATCAAATAGATTACATAAAACTACTAATAGATGCTGGAATTTGCCAAAAATGATACAGGTGTTATATCTTTTTAAAGATATGTCCCAAATAAGTCTTTTTAGAAAAAAATATTCTTATATGGCTCTGTTAATAGTATATCTTTATCTGAATCTGAAAAACTCAGTGCTGATAGGATGCTTGATAATGGATGGTTAATATTTTTCGGATACCTTATTTTTCAATTCAAGAAATTAATTATTTGAATTTTGTCCTAAATAACAAATCATATGACAATAGCTGGGGAATCAGAAATAAGTATTTGCATGGAGTACCTATTTATGATTCTATTCAGCAATATGAGTATGACTATCATCTCATTCTGCTCATATTAATTTTCTATATTATCAAAATAAATGAGGAACTCAAACATCGTAGTTATTGCTAACCAAATTCATTCATAAATAATATTCTACTGATTAACTATCGGAGCTTTTTATGACTACAATATTCTTTTCATGGCAATCTGACTTACCGAATAAAACAAATAGAAATTTAATTGAGAATTCTATAAAATTAGCATTGAAAAAAATGAACCAAGATTCTCCGTACTCTCTTATCACTGAAATTGACAGAGATACAAAAGGTGTTCTAGGTAGTCCAGATATTGTTGATTCAATATTAACCAAAATTGATAAGTGTGGCCTATTTATAGCAGATATATCAATTATAAACAGTAGTTTAAATGGTAAAAAGAACTCCTAACCCTAACGTATTATTTGAATTAGGATATGCAGTAAATTGTCTAGGGTGGGATAGAGTTATTTGTGTGTTCAATTCTGATTTTGGCGATGTTTCAGAACTACCTTTCGATTTACGTAATAGACGAATTCTAACTTATGAAACATCCAATATTTCCGAAACAAGGAAAAAGTTAGCTGATATATTTAAACAAATAATTGATAAGAATTACTATACTTTTAGAACAAGTCCAAGAAGTTAGTGACTTTTTATAGTATAAAAAAATCTATTCATGCTTTATTAATATCATATCAAGAATTATAAAGGTTTTATATGGAAGTGAAACTGTCTGCTCTTTTTGAAGCAATTACTAATGTTTTAAATATGACTCCTACAGAAATAAATAGACTACTTTTCGCATGAATTGCTGGGTTTTAACTTATTTACAAGCTATGACGAGCAAATTAAAATATTAACAAACGAGTTAGATAGAATCACCTCTATTAATATGTTTAATACAAACCTGTATGTACCCTATTATTAAATTAATTAAGGAATTAAAATCCCATAATCTTTTTTTATTAATAGAGAACATTTTTTTGAAAATTTTTAAAGTAAATACACCCATTATGAATGACTATAGTATCATTCATAATAGTGATAATAACGAAATTCGAAATAGATATGCTCTAGGAAAGAAAATTGATACCAAAAGAGCAAAAAAATCGTAGATTTCACCGATATTAAACGAACTGACCATGTTAAATTTGCTTTTAACTCACTTCTGTTTAGATGTAAATACATATAACGTTTACTATAATCATTATGTTTGTATTCTTAAATATATCAATGAGTTTATTAGTAATAATGATGGGAAAATTTTTAATTGACAATACAGAAATATTAATAAAAAAATGTAAAAAAACTGTAATTAGATGATTAATATAAAATATTACTTACAATCTTACAAGAATGGAGCCTGATAGATTACATATCAAGCTCTCTTTTTTGGTTTATTCTATTTACTTAATGTTACTGTTTCACCACTATCTCCTGCTAAATCAGGCATTGTTACAGAATCTCCAGAAACTGAATATTTCAGCTCAGTACCATTGTTATCACTGATAATCTGTTTGTCTGTATCAATAGCTACTTTCTCGGAATAGAGATACTTCACATTATTGCCTATCTCTGAAAGGAGATTGATATTAAATATGTTTTCATCACCACTTACTTTTAGTTCGTAATGCAATGTCAATTCTTCGTCTTCGAATCCCATTTCAGAACCATCAATACCGCTTTTTTCGTATGAATATGTTCCTGATAGCTGACTATCATTAGTACTTGTACAGTGGTGCTGATAAAGAGATAGCTCAACTACTTACAAATGCAATTACCATACAAAACCGCATCAGAAACAAGAGTAAAAATTTAATTGAAATCAACATATGAAAAAAATCAATCCTCGAAAAATCCCCCATTGAAGTATATAACTCTTCTAAACCCTTGATTTACAAGGGATAGGATATACCAGTCTCAATTGAGTGGGAGTGCAGGTCCAGTGGACCTTTTTCACGAGCCAAAATTTAAAAGGGAGTTTTTAGTCCAGGGAGCTTAGTAAAAATAGAATTTAGCAACCCTAAAAAAATGTCTTATAAAATATAAGAATCATTAAACACACAAGAAGCACTCTGACTTATTGTCTGTAGTGCTTTTCGTGCTATTTTTTTAGCCAACTCAAAACCACTAAAGAATTTGACAATGGTATTCCAGATGGCTCCGAAGAAGCTAGCAATGGCATTCCATGCATTTGTGAAGAAGTTTCCACTGTCTTTTTAGAATAGCATTGGTATCAAAATTTAGATTGATATTATTGAAGGTATCGCCTGCCTTGTCTACGATACTATCTTTCAAGTCCGACAAGGTTTTAGTAAAGCTTTTGCTGCTGATGACGCTACTCTTTGAGAGGTTGACTGCGAAATTCACGATCAAATTAATCTGATCACCTGTTACAGTTGTATCCAGCTTATAATTTTTCAGGGTTTCTTCGACGATCTTTCGAATATCATCCTTGCTTAAATCCTGATTGTTCTGTTTGGCATCGGCTACTGCCGTTTTAATGTCGGTCAATGCCACGTTCAATTTATCCGCATCGAAGTTTTTCTTTCCCGCGTTCTCTTCATTGATCCCTGATAGAGTCTTTAACTCTTCTTGGGCTAGATCCTTGCTTTCTTGAGAAACCTTGGCACCATTTTTCTCAAGCGAGTAATAGATCCCAGCCAAGGCACTTTTTCCCGGTCACTTGGATAGGAGAAGCTACTGTAATTTGAGCATGCTCCAATCCAAGTGTAACAGCCGCATTACGATACATATCTGCAGTGACCTTGGTGATGTTTTGAGGTGTCACGATATTCACTTCTAGTGGCTTATTTTTGCCTAATTTTTGAATTTTAACAGAGGAATACAGTTCCAAACTATCATCGTTGGCAACGTTCATAATCGAAGAATAAACCTCTGGTGTCATAGTTTTCCACTCTTCTTTATCTTTTGAACTATCGTAGTTCAATAGACTCAAGGTTTGCTCGATTTGACTTTGGTCCAACGAATAGCCCAAAACATAGTCTGGCTTGACATAGGTTTCATCAATGACTTTCTGCACATTGCTATCTGCGGAAACTCGCGGGATAGCGGTAAACAAGGCCAAAGTCGTCGTTACAAACAATGCAATCTTCTTTAATTTCATCTTTTTCTTCTTTCTAACTCAAATCAACAATGGGCATCTCTTATAACCTTTCTCACCTCACTAGAGATGAAAAAAGAAGTAAATAAAGAGTTTACCCACTTTCGATTTTTCATTATACAGTTGATTTTCTAAAACTAGCTTACAGTTCTTTTAAGAATGCATGACATTTTTTTATTATCCCTCAAAATCGGAGGCAGAACTGATCAGTAAAAAAAGAGCCAATCGGCTCTCTGAAAATGATTAAAACCATGAAAAATAACTTCATAATCGTCATATTGGTTTCTACTAAACGGGAATAATAAATATTGCCACCATTAATGTAGAGTTCCATCCTGTTTAAAAGAGAGATAGGGTGGAGGTAAAGATAAGTTTCACCAGTTACATTGCCAAGACTTGATGCTACCACATCCTCGCGAATAAGCGCGGGCCAACTCTAGGGAATTTGTCCCACCGTGTTTTGCGACGTAATCGATGTAGTCTTTCCCGAAAATTATAGGCTTGAACCGCAGTCCAGCTATCAACGCCTTTTTTCTGGCTTCTTTTAACTCATCTGAAAGAGTTTGAATTCCTTTGGCGAATACTGGCCTTATTATCACTACTAGTATTGGTCTCACCACTTGCACTCTCACTCTGCCTGCATGACATCGTCTTCTCTGCCTTGGTCTCAGTATAGATCATAGCAAGAATGAGGTTTTTCATTGGCCGTGGTATCCTCCTCAGCAAGGACTTCTCAACCAGGAGCGGTACTGCATGACTTGTTTGACGTCATGATGGATCTGAATTCCTTGTAGATTCCAAATATTAGTAGATGAATAAGAAGATCTTCACTATACGTTTAATCATTATTTACTCTGTATATCCTCAATATTTTTTTGATCAGAAATAGAATAGGTCCCTGTTCTCGTTTAGAATAAATTCAACAGATTCTGCATCTTCATAGACATTATTCGGAACGATCAGTTCAATTCCATTTGACAATGATAATTTCTGATTTTTCGAACTTCTTCAACTGGCGACTCTGCATCAATCTCTTTCAAAGGTGACAGGCTCTGGTACAGCTTTAACTTGGTCAATAAAAACTAAGGCGAGCTGTCAGATTGTCATCGAAGAGATCATCCGCACTTTCTCAGGAGAGAGTTTATTTTCTCCTCAATATGGTTAAAAAAATAGCTGATTTAACCTTTGATTGAAATTGAAAATCATCTGTGTTAAAGCTTTTCCGCAATCTTCTGGGCTGTTTTTTTCTAGTGCCTTGATCGATTTTTTTAGAGAGATCTTGGCTGTGCCTGCAAACAGATTCTCAGAAAAATAGTTCAAGAAAGTCCCATTGTACTTGATCTCGTTTTTTTCAATCAAGTGGTATTTGCGACTTTGAAGATTGATGACCAAAGCTTCATCTGCACCAGTCCCCAAAAACCAGGTAGATTATTTTTGCGTCAACTTAATCGGATTGTCCACTTCACCACCAAGATGGGTCAGGGTTTCCGTAAGGCAATCCGAAGAAAGGCAAAATGGTCCACCCCTTCTTTTGAGAAACTCAACGAAAAACCAAATCGTTGGTTTTTTGATTCTCAGAGACGACAAATTCTTCCTTCCAGCGATTCGCCACTACGACCGAAGTTTCTAATAGGTCATCTGAGATCATCTCAAGAAAAGGATTGTCCTCTTCGAAAATACCAGTCTTGGCTTCATCCGAGTAGACCCTGTTCAATCTTCTTACGCAAGTATTCTCGATTTTTAGGTGTGATATTGAGAAATTTATCTGCCAGATAGAGATCGGTATCGTCTGGGCTAAATTGATGAATGATGGCTTTTTTTACGTAAATATCCATAGGATGGTTTTAGTCCTCATAAAGTGGAAAGGCGTCTGTCAAGGCTTTTGACTTGGCTACGCACTCGTTCTAATACTTTCTTGCTTTGTCTGCATTCTTCAGCGCTTTGATCATGAGTTCAGCAACGGTGCGATTTTCTTTTTCACCAAAAACCACGAGCGGTGATAGCTGCTGCACCAATCCGAATCCCACTGGTCTTAAAATGGAGACAAGGTTTCATAAGGAATAGAGTTCTTGTTGAGGGTGATATTGACTTCATCCAACAAGTTTTGCGCCACTTTCCCATTTTCAACGACTTTAGTGACGTCGACAAGGAAAAAGGTGGTTCTCTGTTCCGCCTGAAATGACACGGAAATCAGATCTTGTAAGAAGACATCAGCCATGGCTTGACTGTTCTTTAATCACGTTAACTGCATACTCTTTAAAGGGCAGGATCCAGCGCTTCTTTGAAAGAGACAGCTTTAGCAGCAATGACATGCTCTAAAGGTCCTCCCTGAATACCAGGGAAAATAGCAGAGTTTATTTTTCTTAGCTAATCCCTCATCATTGGTCAAGATCAGACCTCCACGAGGTCCACGAAGGGTCTTGTGAGTGGTCGTTGTCGTGATATGGGCATAAGGAACTGACTTGATGAAGACCCTGCGCCACGAGACCAGCAATATGGGCCATATCAACCATGAGCTTAGCTCCTACTGCATCTGCAATCTCACGGAATTTTGAGAAATCAATAATATGAGAGTAGGCTGAGGCACCAGCAACGATGAGTTTTGGCTTCACTTCTTGGGCTTGTTTTAGGATGGCATCAAAATCCAAGAGCTCTGTTTCAGGATCTACACTATAGGACACAAAGTTATAGGTTTGACCAGAGAAGCTCACAGAAGCTCCGTGCGTCAAATGCCCACCGGCAGCTAGATCCATCCCCATGACAGTATCACCAGGCTCAATCAAGGCCATATAGGCAGCACAGTTTGCCTGACTTCCTGAATGCGGTTGAACGTTCGCAAATTTAGCGCCAAAGATTTCTTTGGCCCGTTCGATCGCGAGACTTTCGACCACATCGACCACATCTGTCCCGCCATAGTAACGACGACCAGGATAGCCTTCGGCATATTTATTTGTCAGAATAGACCCTTGAGCAGCCATCACTGCCTTAGAGACAACATTTTCAGAAGCAATCAACTCAATATTGTTTTGTTGACGCTCTTCCTCTTTAGCGATCGCATTCCATAGGTCTGCATCATAAGCTTTGTAATCTTCTTTATCAAAAATCATCGGTCTACTCCTTTATAAAAAATTATTTATGTACATTATCACTGAGGAAAGGTTCATCTTCCTCAAAAGAAAGCTCTGGCACTTGTGCAAGCAAGTCAGTTTTGGTAATCGAACCTTGTCGCAAAATCCTGGCTTTGGAACCAGAGATATCTAAAATAGTTGAATCTTGGCCTGTCAGAAAGTCATCATCCTCATACCAGGAACCACTTGATCAAATTCGCTTTACAATAGCCCTCATACTTTGTTCCACTTGCATGACCTGAAAGATTGGCCGAGGGACCAACCAAAGGGCCGTATTTACGAATTAAATCCAATGTCTTTGAGTGAGCCGGTATACGGAAACCAACTGTATCCAATCCTGAATGAATCCAGTTAGGTACCTTTTCATTCGCTTGAAGAATAATAGTTAGAGGCCCAGGTAAAAATGAATGAATCAGTTTTGTTAAATAGCTAGGTTGATTTTTCGAATAAATTCGAATCGTTTTTTCATCGGCTACATTTAAATTCAGAGCCTTGTCTCTCGGTCTACGTTTTAATTCGTAAATATAATCAACTGCCTCTTGGTCCAAAGCTTTAGCGAAAATACCATAGACTGTTTCAGTTGGCAGAATAACCGCACGGCCTGCTTCTAATTCTTTCTCAATGTTATCCATTGTTCATTACTACCATTCTTTCTTGTCCAAATTGGTCTTTCAGAACGCGAACTCGTTTGTCAGGAAACGCTTCTCGAAAGAGCTCTTTTACTTTGGCTCCTTGCTTATAGCCAATTTCTAGATAGATCTTTCCGTCTGGTGTTAAAACACTTGGTGCTTGCTGGGCAATCTTTTCGTAGATGGCATATCCATCACGGTCTGCAAAGAGAGCTAAGTGGGGTTCAGAGGCTAATACATTGGCTCCGACTTCTTCTACATCATCACGGGAAATATAAGGAGGGTTGGACACAATCAGGTCATAGGGACCTGCTAGCTGCTCCAAAACATCTGACGACTTAAATTCAAGGAAAGCTTCTAACTGCTTGGCATTTTTTTGAGCCAGGGCTAAAGCCTCTTCTGAGACATCGCTAGCTTGAACCTGCCAGGTAGGTCTAGCAAGGGCTAAGCTAATAGCGATAGCACCACTTCCTGTACCAATATCCAGAACTCGTAAGGCTTTCTCATCGTTTTCTTCGAGAATGAGAGCCACCAACTCCTCTGTCTCTGGTCGTGGAATCAGCACGCGCTCATCCACTTTAAAAACATGGCCACAGAATTCTGCACTACCAATAATATACTGGGCAGGGACGTGATGTTTCAACTGTTCAAAAATGGAATCAAGCAAGGCCTGATCCTCTACTTCCACTTCTTTTTGCAAGGCCAGGACAAAGTCTGTAAAGGTCCAGTTTTTTAAAGCTCGATACGCGAAGGAGAGGCTTTCTGCTTCCTCTCCAACGGCTATTAATTCTTCTTCATACTGGGCTAATAATGGTCCCAACAACATTATTTATTCAACTCTTCTAATTTTTGAGTTTGATCATACAAGACCAAAAGCATCGACCACTTCATCTAATTTACCAGATAAGATGGTGTCCAATTTTTGAAGGGTCAAGCCAATCCGGTGATCAGTCACACGGTTTTGAGGGAAGTTGTAAGTCCGGATCCGCTCTGAACGGTCACCAGTACCGATAGTAGACTTCCGCTCAGCGTCTTGCTCGTCTTGGGCAATCTGAGCAAAGTGGTCAGCCACACGCGCACGGATGATCTTCATGGCTTTTTCGCGGTTCTTCTGTTGTGTCCGTTCTTCCCTGCATCTCTACCTTGATATTGGTTGGCAGTGGACGATTCGAACGGCTGTAGCGACCTTTTGTTGACGTTCTGTCCACCCGCACCAGATGCGTGGTAGATGTCAATCCGAAGGTCTTTTGGATCAATGTCATACTCGACTTCTTCGATTTCTGGCATGACCAGAACTGTTGCTGTAGAGGTATGGACACGACCCTGGCTTTCAGTCACAGGAACGCGTTGTACCCGGTGGGCACCAGATTCGTACTTGAGTTTCGAGTAGACTGATTGCCCAGAGACCATGGCTACGACTTCTTTGATCCCGCCAACGCCATTATAGGAAGCTTCCATGACTTCAAAGCGCCAGCCTTGGCTTTCCGCGTATTTTTGGTACATCTGCAAGAGGTCACCAGCAAACAACTGGGCTTCGTCTCCTCCTGCTGCTCCACGGATTTCCAAGATAATGTTCTTGTCATCGTTTGGATCTTTTGGAAGAAGTAAGATCTTCAATTTTTCTTCGTATTCTTCCTTTTTCGGTCTTAGCATCCTTTTAGCTCTTGCTTTGGCCATTTCTTCCAAGTCCGCATCGCCGCTGCTTCCTTTAATCATTTCCTCAGCGTCAACAATGTTTTGAAGGACTTGCTTTGTACTCGGTAGGCTGTCACCGTATCACGCGTGGGAAGCTTTCTTCTTTGAAAGCTCCATAAAGCGTTTGGTATCAGAGACCACATCTGGGTCACCAATACCTCCTAACTCTTCGTATCGGTCTTCTACAGCTTGTAGTTGATCATAGATATTCATGTTTGCTCCTTTAATTCTTGGTTGTTAGATCATAGATTGCTACACTTTCGTCTTCTATGACTTCGCCAGTTTCTTTTAAATCCATAATGGAGATAGCAAGATCTCGCTTGATTATTTTTCCGGTTCATAAGATAACCAAAGACTTGTTGCTTTTTCCAGCTGGCTCTGTTCGAACAAAGTCAATGACTGCATCCATAGTCGGTTTTAAAATAGCCTCAAACCTTGAAATCGTTTATCGATCATAAAACGAAATAACAAGTAATTTCCCTTGCTGATCCCAATTTTCTGGTCATAGGCAATCATAACAAAACCAACTAATACTTCCTTATCATAAACTGCTAAGGGAGCTATAAAATCACCATTTTTATCATATACATAGGCTTCAGCTAAACTAATGGAATTGGATGCAATAAAAATTCCTTTGGTTTGATGAACTTCTAGATTTAAAACGTCAAAATAATTTCTATTGTAATATCTTTTAAACAAATAGACATTATTATCCTTCTAAAACGTTCTAGACTCTTTCAGTTGGTATATCTGGATTAAAATAATGTTTGCGGCAAACGGAGATATAGGTCTCGTGTCCACCGATCTGGATCTGCTCTCCATCATAGACAGGTTTACCCGCTTGGGTACGCAAGACCATGGTTGCCTTGCGGGAACAGTATTGGCAGATGGTTTTGATCTCCTCGATCTTGTCGGCTAACAAGAGGAGATGTTTGGAACCTTCAAAGAGTTCATTTCGGAAATCATTTTTGAGGCCAAAAGCCATAACCGGCACATCCAGTTCATCCACGACTCTTGCCAAGTCATAGACATGGTGACGTTTCAAAAACTGAGCTTCATCGATCAAGACACAGTAGGGTTTGATTGCTTGGTTTTTAATAAAGCCAAAGATATCAGTATCGTCCTCAATTGCAATAGCTTCCCGTTTCATACCGATCCGGCTAGAAACCACTCCTACTCCATCTCGTGTATCGATTGCTGAGGTCATGATGACGACGCTCTTGCCTTGCTCTTCATAATTATGGGCCACCTTCAAAATCTCAATGGTTTTTTCCCTGAGTTCATGGTCCCATATTTATAATATAATTGTGCCATTTTTCCTTTTGTTCTCTAAAATGTGTTTCATTATCATTTTACCATACTTTGCTAAGCTTTTGTATCCCAAAATGTGATAAAATAGTCCTATAAAAAAATTTAGGAGGTGGCCATATGCCATTTGTACTGAATTGACCTATTTGAAGGACGCACCTTTGGAACAAAAAGAAAGCCTTTGGCCAAGGAAGTAACCGAAGCTGTTGTCCGCAATACTGGCGCTCCCTCAGTCAGCTGTTCACGTTATCATTAATGATATGCCTGAAGGAACCCTATTTCCTCAAGGTGAAATGCGCACCAAATAATGGTTCCACTAAAAAAGCCTTTCTTGCTTGTGATATCACATAGCAGGAAAGGTTTTTTCTTATTTTTCTTGGGCTTGACGTTCTGCTTTCCGTTCTTCGAATTCTTCGTCACTCATCAAGGTTCCGCCGACATTGGCTGATTTGGCAAAGGCTGTATAGCGACGCAACCAACCGCTGGAGATTTTTGATTTGAAAGGTTTCAAATGTTTGCGACGTTCTGCAAGAGTTGCATCATCGACAAGTAAATCAAGGGTACGATTTGGAAGGTCAATCACGATTTCATCCCCATCTTCGATTAAGGCGATATTTCCACCTTCTGCTGCTTCTGGAGAAACATGACCAATAGCAATCCCACGAGTAGCTCCTGAGAAACGACCATCCGTAATCAGTGCCACATCCTTACCAAGACCGCGTCCGACAATCTTAGAGGTTGGCGCTAGCATCTCTGGCATACCAGGACCACCCTGAGGACCCTCGTAACGAATGACAACGACATGTCCCTTCTTGACTGTTCCATTGTCAATCAACTCAAGGGCTTGATCTTGTGAATCGCAGCAGATGGCCTTCCCACGGAAAGTGGTCACAGATGGATCTACCCCACCGACCTTGATAACAGCCCCATCTTGAGCGATATTTCCGTAAAGGATCGACAAACCACCTACAGGTGAAATCGGATGCTCGATTGGATGGATAATTTCTTCATTTTTGATTTCAGCACCAGCTACGTTTTCTTTCAAGGTTTTACCAGTAACTGTGATACGATCACCCTTAATGGCACCTTTTTTGATCAACTGATTGATAATGGCTGGAACACCACCAGCTTCATGCACATCATGCATAGTGTAAACACTTGAAGGTGCAATTTTAGAAAGATAAGGTGTCTTCTTGGCAATCTCGTTGATATCTTTGAGATCATAGTCAATCCCTGCCTCACGCGCAATAGCGAGCGTATGAAGCACAGTATTGGTAGAACCACCCATGGCCATATCGAGCGCAAAAGCATCATCAATGGCTTCTTTAGTCACAATATCCCGTGGACGGATATCCTTTTTAATATTCTCTACCAATTGTTTGGCCGCTTAGCGAACCAATTCGACGTTCATCTGAAACAGCTAGGATGGTACCATTTCCAGGAAGAGCAAGACCTAATACTTCCATCAAACAGTTCATGGAGTTGGCAGTAAACATACCAGAGCAAGAGCCACAGGTTGGGCAGGCATTTTTTTCCAAGAAATCCAGCTCATCCATGCTCATATCACCAGCTTGATAAGTACCTACAGCTTCAAACAAACTTGAGAGCGTCGCCTGATGCCCTGTCATGTCAACGCCACCCTTCATGGGTCCACCAGAACAAAATACGGCTGGTACATTGGTCCGCATGGCTGCCAAAAATCATTCCTGGTGTAATCTTTATCACAGTTGGGAATATAGAAAACACCGTCAAACCAGTGGGCATTGATGACCGTTTCAGCAGCATCTGCGATCAACTCGCGAGATGGCAAACTATAACGCATCCCGATATGGCCCATAGCAATCCCGTCATCGACACCGATGGTATTAAATTCAAAAGGAATCCCACCAGCCTCGCGGATAGCCTCCTTGGCAACATCTGCTAATTCACGCAGGTGAACATGGCCCTGGAACGATATCAATATAGGAGTTACAAATGGCAATAAAGGGCTTTTTGCATATCCTTTGCTGATTTTTACTTGCCCTGTTGCATAAAGGAGACCACGCGCTGGTGCTCGGTCGATCCCCATTTTTGATCATATCACTTCATCTTGTTCTCCTTCTAGTTCTTCATTTCTACCTCCTAATCTTACCACTTTGACATCAATTGTCAAGAACTTTCAGAAAATTTATAATATTCACGGTACACAAAAAGCCTGGTTTCCCAGACTTCATTTTAGTTTGTTTGCTTTTTTTCGATCTGCCAGAGCCGAAGTTGGTAGCAAATTCCACTCACGACAAGGCTAGAAATAAGGCCGATCCAATAAGCATAGGGACCCAAGGTTGGTCACATGGTCAAGGAAAATCCCTAGCGGGATAGAGATGCACCAATAACTAAAGACACCTAATAAGAATGGAACAGTTGTATCCTTATAGCCCCGCAAAATCCCTTGAAGGGGTGCTGCGAAGGTATCGGCTACTTGGAAAAAGAGGCTATAGGTCATGAAAATAGCTGTTTGTTGCACAAAGACTGGATCCTTGCCATATAGCCCTGCCAGTTGGAAGCGGAATGTATAGAGAAAGACGAGAGTGACAATGGCAAAACCAAAGGCTGTCAGTCGTCCCAAACGGCAATATTGTTTGACCACTTCTGGTCTTCCTGCTCCCAGTTCGTAAGATACGATAATCGCCATGGTACTGGAGATACTAACCGGGAAAGCATACATCAGGGTAGAAAAATTCATGGCCGATTGGTGACTAGCAATGGTGAGTGATGGGAATTTTGCCATTAACAGACCAACCAGCGAGAAGATGATGACTTCTGCAAAAACAATTCCACCGATTGGAAGCCCAAGCCGCAATACTTCTTTCATCCCTTTAAAATCATAAGGCTGTGGCTTCCACAATTGGAAAGGTGCTACCTTAGGGTGTTTGCACAAGATCAAAACCGCAATAACCAGCAAGACCCAGTAGGCCAGAGAGGTTCCAAGACCTGCTCCTGCTCCTCCCATCTCAGGAAAACCAAATGCCCCATAGATCAGGATATAGTTAAAACAAGCATTCAAAGGCAAAAGCAAGAGCATCAAGTACATGGATAGACGCGTCATGCCCAAGGTATCGAGGAAGGTCCGCACGATACTAAAGAGCAACAAGGGTAAGATTCCCAGAGAAAGGAAATATAAATAGCGAATGGCTATTTGGGCAACAACATTTTCTAAACCGATCTGCTTGAGAATCATGGGTGCAATCCCCCAAACAAAGCCTATTAAGAGAATGGCCATACCAAATGACATATAGAGGAATTGGTAAAAATCGCCAGCAATCCGTTCTTTATTTCCCTTGCCTAAATGATGCCCAACAATCGGCGTCAGCGCAGAGACAATCCCGGTCAGGAAAGTAAAAAATGGATTCCACAGACTGGTAGCTGTAGAAACACCAGCCAAATCAAGGGTCCGGTACTGACCAGTCATGGCTGTATCGACAAAGCTGGCTGAATAATTGGCCAATTGGTAGATCTAAAATCGGCAAAAATAGACTCAAAAACAAGCGCAAGCGCTCTTTAAAGTGATAGGTTACATACATGATTCTAACTCTCTTCTCATCAAATAAGATTTTCTCCTCTTCCACTCTACTATATGTTTCCTTAAAAGTCAAAAAAACCGAAGATCCAAGGACCTCCGGTTCATGTGAGATTAGTGTTTATTGCGGTTTAAAATAGCATTGAGAACGATCGCCAAGACACTGGCAACGACAATTCCGTTCGCAAAGAACATTTGGAATCCTGTTGGAAGGCCATTGAAGAGGGTGCTGTTGTTCAAACCAACCCCTGCAGCAATCGATACAGCAGCGATCAAGAAATTGTGCTCATTGTGTTCAAAATCAACACGCGCAAGAATCTGCATCCCTTGAATCGATACAAAACCAAACATGACTAGCATCGCTCCCCCAAGAACTGGACTTGGAATGATTTGTGCCAGAGCTCCAAACTTAGGAAGGAGACCAAGAAGGACAAGGAAACCAGCCGCATAGTAGATTGAAGACGAGTCTTGATACCAGACAATTTCACCAAGCCAACGTTTTGTGAGAATCCAGTGTAAGGGAAGGTGTTGAAGATACCACCGAGGAGAACGGCCAACCCTTCAGCGCGATAACCATTGCGAAGGCGCGTGCTATTAATTGGATCTTTGGTAATATCAGAAAGAGCAAGATAAACACCTGTTGATTCAACCATAGAAACTGTTGCGATGATACACATCATTAAGATGGAGGTGATTTCAAACTTAGGAGCTCCAAAGAAGAAAGGTGTTGAACGTGAACCACTGGTGCTTGAGCTACAGGTGTGAAAGTCCACCAAGCCCATAGAAGCTGCAATGGCAGTACCCTGCAATCAAACCAATCAAAATTGAAATGGATTTAATAAAACCAGTCGTATAGATATTAACAACTAAAATGATGAGAATGGTCACCACAGCCAAAGATCAAGCTTTGAACGGTTGGTTTTGGCGCATTATTTCCCATATTTCCAATCGCTACTGGAATCAAAGTCAAACCAATGGTTGTAATAACAGATCCCTGTTACAATTGATGGGAAGAGATTGGCAATCTTAGAGAAGAAACCAGAGACAAGGATGACATAAATCCCTGAGACAATCAAGGCACCAAACATGGCACCACTACCATGGCTAGCCCCGATCATGCTGAGAGGTGCCACAGACTGGAAGGCAACCCCAAGGACTACCGGAAGACCGATCCCAAAGTATTTATTGAGCTGCACTTGAAGGAAAGTTGCGACCCCACACATGAAGATATCTGTAGAGATGAGATAGGTTAGTTGATGAGCATTATAGCCCAAAGCTCCTGCGATCATGATCGGCACCAAAATAGATCCCGAATACATGGCCAAAAGGTGTTGTAAGCCTCAGAATGGCCGCCTCGTGAATGGCTTTTCTTTGTTTTTTTGCATTAGATGTCTGCCTCCTTAAATACAACCTGACCATTTTCAAAACGGTCCAAACGTGCGAGGGATACAACTGGATATCCCAACTCTTCTAACAATCCCCGTCCATCTTGGAAGGATTTTTCAATCACGATCCCAATCGCTTCGACTTGAGCACCAGCTTGTTCGATGATTTGAATCAAGCCTTTTGGCTGCCTGACCATTTGCAAGGAAATCGTCAATGATTAAAAACCTTATCTGATGGATCCAAGAATTTACCAGCAATCGAAACGGTGCTGGTCACTTGCTTTGGTAAAGGAATAAACCTCAGCCGTCAAGATGCCCCTCATTCATCGTGATGTTTTTTTCGCCTTCTTAGCAAAGATCATGGGAACATCCAAGGCTTCAGCTACATAAAGGGCTGGTGCACTCCAGATGCTTCAATGGTTACGACTTTCGTCACGCCAGCATCTTTTGAACCGATCCGCAAAAAGTCTGACCAATTTCTTTTCATCAATTTAAAATCCACTTGGTGGGTCAAAAAGGAGTCCACCTTGAGGATATTCTCACCTAAAACATTGCCATCTTTTAAGATGCGTTCTTCAAGTAATTTCATACTTCCTCCTACTTTTTTAAAATCCTCTACTTCATTCACAAAACACAAAAAGGCCTGCTAAGCAAGCCTTGAAATCCCTCTAGAAAGAGAAATAATCCCGACTTACTTATTGTTAGGTGTTCCGGCACCTTGTAGAAACATCACGCCCTATTCGTGAAATAAATAAGTAATTCAATTAGTGTGCATCGCCATTCCAGATAGAATTCTTAACGATCACATAGTCAACATGTTTCAAATCTGCTAATTTTCGGCCTCCTGCATACGAGATCGAACTTTGCAAATCTTGCTCCATTTCCGTTAAGGTGTCTTGCAAATGACCCTTGGCAGGCAATAAAATCTTCTTACCTTCGACGTTCTTATAAGCGCCTTTTTGGTACTCGGAAGCAGATCCATAGTATTCTTTGAAAGACTCTCCATCAATCTCTACTGTTTTACCAGGACTTTCGATATGGCCTGCAAAGAGAGAACCGATCATGACCATAGACGCCCCGAAACGAATCGATTTGGCAATATCACCATGGGTCCGAATACCACCGTCCGCAATGATTGGCTTACGCGCTGCTTTTTGAGCACCAGCGAAGAGCAGCCAATTGCCAACCACCTGTACCAAATCCAGTCTTAACTTTGGTGATACAAACCTTACCAGGGCCAATCCCTGACCTTAGTCGCATCAGCTCCCCGCATTTTCCAATTCACGAACAGCTTCAGGTGTTCCAACATTTCCAGCAATGACAAAGGTATCTGGTAATTCTTTCTTGATGTGTTGAATCATCCGAATGACACTATCCGCATGACCGTGTGCGATATCAATAGTGATATACTCAGGAGCATCTGCCTTTAATTGACTCACAAAGTCGTATTCGTATTCCTTAACACCGACTGAAATGGAAGCGATCAAACCTTGATCATGCATGCGTTTGACAAAAGGAATCCGTCCCGCTTCATCAAAAACGGTGCATGATGTAGAAGTAACCACCACGCGCCAACTGCTCTGCTACATTCTCATCCAAGATTGTCTGCATATTGGCAGGAACGACTGGAAGCTTGAAGGTATGCTTTCCAAATTGGACGGTTGTATCTCGCTTCTGACCGGCTATTGATGATACATTTGTTGGGAATCAACTGAATATCTTCATAGTCGAAAAATAGGAAATTCATTTAACATAGATTGAAAAAAATCTCTTTTCTAAAAACTGACTCTACCTATGCGCAAGCGCATCGCTACGTCTCTTGACGTTTCCTTTGATAGATTATACCAAAGATACGGACCCTAATGCAATGGGAATGATTTTATAGGAAATAACGTTCGAAATTATAAGACAAAAACCCTGTTTCAAAAAGAGAAACAGGTTTTATTTATGAACATTTTTGGAGCCAATTGTTCACTTTCTAGCTACAATTTCAGGCGCCTCTGTATACAGTTCGTGCCCCAAACCTTCTAGCAAGACTTGCTTGATCTGGGGTTCTAGTTGCTTCAGAGCTTCTTTTCGCCATTCAGGCTCTTCTTGGTACCGAGGTCCAATAAAGAGGACAGATAGGTCTGCCAGTGGAATTTGGTAAGTCTTCATCTGACGCCGTAGACGCAATAAGGCCATGACCTTTTCGAGATCCAGATTTAATTCATATTGTTCACTCGCTGGATTCCAACGATAGCTAGCCTCTACCGCTTTTGGCGCTATAGGAGTAGGATCTGCTCCATCACCAAGTTCGGATAACACAGCTTTTTCTAAAGTCGCAAAAACTTGCTGCTGCATGAAAGACGCCGTTCCTTCTAGTTCTTCTTCAAGAGGCAGGATTTTTTCCATATCCAGATAACCCCCATCCAGGAGAATCAGAGCTCGAATCTGAGGAAACTCGGCAGCCAGATAACGAGCCAAATCTCCACCCAAGGAATGCCCTAATAAACAGATCTCTTCCGCCTGGCCAATCCGACCTTGAA
>BNJU01000088.1_pt1 | contig 19510 bp, 20 predicted proteins | sample 8539281 | NCBI WGS metagenome assembly BNJU01 (sample SAMD00202456, study PRJDB9452) | human saliva metagenome | isolation source: human saliva | place: Japan
CATCCTGCCGAGGCAAGGCAAGGGGCAAGTGCGGCCAAGGCACAAGGTTAGGAGGCTGTTATGCACGTATGGAAGCCAGTTACTATTTGAGCGACTTCTCACTGTCAGCATCCGCACAGACTGCCCGCAAGGATTTAATAGGTTGTCAAGAGCGTGTACACCTACCATTCCTCTATGATTTATCAGTAGAATGAGTCACGCTAATTTGGCAGTAGTTGTTATAGCACGGAATCTCTTTTATGCAGGGTAATGAACGTACACGGAGTTTTTATAGCCCCTAACTATCAGTGCTTTGGACGTAAGGTTAGTGAGCGAGACAATTCCTTTGCTTCTATAAAAGTATCTTATTCCCTTGATTATGGTAAGAAGGTCAATCGTTCTCCTGAGTACGAATCAAAGGCTGCAGAGAGTTCTATCTTGAAGTGAAGAGTCTGCATTGCGTAGATTACTTGTTTGCTTAATCTTCTTGTTGGAATTTAGTAGACTGCTATTTGTGGGTCTTTTCTGAATAGATAGTCCATAAAGACCATTCCTTGTAATATAGGTGTTTAATAATTTTTCTTCCCATATAAGTTAGTCATTACCGTATTATATATACAAGAATCAGGTCAATAACAAACTCATTCCCCCATCTCTTTTCATGCTGTTGACACTCCGCACGTGTAGTATTGATGCTCCGCACCAATGGTGCTAACATGGAGCACCAATGGTGCGGAGCACTAAACACATTGCTTTTGGATAGCCTTTTTGGAGCTGTTTTACCATAGATAGAGGTGTTCAGAGTAGGTCTTAATGTTATTTATATTTAATCCTTTTCAGAATAGTCGGGTCTTTAAACCCAAATCGATCATTAGAGCCTAAACAGATTTTTATTTTTATTGTCGAACAGATTGAATGTCTTTGTAATGCAGGCGTAGCGGGCTACGTCAGGGTTACAAAAACAGACAAGATGACGACAAGAAAATAAAAGATGTTAGGAAGCAACTACAAAAGTAAGAAGTTTTGAACATTGTAGTCTAATGACCGCGATTTGGTTTTAATATGTTATCTTCTGCAAGAAGTACCAATTTGGAAACAATCTCCACACCCTTCGGGTCTTCATCCGTAAAAGAGAGATAAAGTTTTTCACGATGTTGGCTGTGCACAGGGATGATAGAATTTTCTACCTATCAACCTGACACACATTACCCGAACTGAGTCATACCCATTCCATTTAGAGATTTCTTTCTTTTTGCAAATATAGGGAAAACAGCATTCAAATGAATCTAATTTCTAAAATCGTATTGTTGTTTGGCGTGCAATATTCCAAGTTGTTTTTGGCAGGTAATGAGATAAAAGAAAAAAGCGGAGGTCATTAAAGACTTCCGCTTAATTCTTTGAAGGGTGGGTGGTGGGATTCGAACCCACGACATTCAGAACCACAATCTGACGCTCTAACCAACTGAACTACATCCACCATATTGGCTATTTCTTTTTAGCGAGTGCAAAGGTACGGGTTTTATTTGGACTGACCAAATATTTCCCGTACTTTTTTATTATTTTCCCTTTAATTTTGCTGGTGCAGCTGGTGCAGCTGGAGCAGTAGGTGCCTGTGCTGCTGGTGCAGCTTGCTTCTGCTGGCTTGCACCGAAGTTAGGCAAGTTGTTAGGGTTTGTTGTATTGTCATCTAATGCAGCTTTTCTCAACAACACTTGCGTCTGTGGTTGCTGATGGTGCAACGTAAGCACTTGCTACGCTGATAATAACCATTGCGATAGCTAAGCCCCATGTAGTCTTCTCTACAAAGTCTGTAGTCTTGCGAACACCCATGATAGCATTAGATGATGAGAAGTTTGATGAAAGACCACCGCCCTTTGATTCCTGAATCAGAACGACACCAATCATCAAGAGTGCTGCAATCACGATAAGGATTACGAATAACGTGTACATTTTTCTTGTCTTATTTTTTTATTGTTATTTATTATCAATTTCTCCAAAAAAACGTATTTGGTCTGCAAAGTAACGATTTTTTTCGGATATACCAAATTTAATCGCCTAATAATTTCCAATGCTTTAGAATATCGACCTTGTTTTATATAAATTCTTGCTAATGTTTCAGTAAAGTACCCAGTATCTTCATTTTCAGCTGCTACATTGTGTTCATTCTCTTCTGGTTCGTACTCAGTCTCGTCTTGTAAAGTGATTTTACCCCCTTCATTATAGATGAAATCGTCGATAAGTTCTTGTCCTCTTAGCTGTGGAGTAATATCCTCATTCTGCTTACTTTCACTCTCCAACAGATAGGCAACGTAGTCCACCGTGGCATCAGCAGGTGTCGGCTTGCGCCTTCCTTCTGTTTCCTGTGTTGTATCTTCCTCTTCAGGAATCTGTTCTAAGAATGTATCGATAAGCGATGTTGTACGGTCTTCATCTGTAGTCGTTTCAGCGTTGATAGTTATTGACTGCTTTTCTGCCTTTTTCTGTTCTGGAATCAGTTGATAATGGGCATCCTCAACGAGTTTGAAGAGGATATGACGGTCAGAGATGTACACTGCTGCACGTCGTAACTCATCATCGAAAGTGGGGTCATGAAGCAGAAAGAGATTCTGCAACAACAGAATACGAGCTGGCTGATAATAAGGATAAAGCGCAAGCATACTCCGGAGATCATATAAGGTCTCCTTGTTCAGATTCTCCGGATGGTTAATAAGATTGGCTATATCCATAGGACGATAAGCGATTATGTGGGGTGATAAGAATAATAGTCAATGAAATTAAAATGCTGATGTGGAATGGTTACCAGTTAGCAACAGTTGCATTGAATATCTGGTCGGTAAGGTCCTTCACCATCTGTGTGACGAGTTCCTCCTGTACAGAATTCAGACTACGTACAGTTTCATAGCTTGAAGTAGCTGTGAACTGTCGTTCAAAGTCTTGGCTATGGTTTGTATTGTTTGTGAAGCGCACATTGACAGTGATGGAAAGTTCTGTTTGTGCAGAATATCCTTCACTTGATACGCTCTTATTACGTTGCTGATACTGTGTGATTTCACCTTCAATCTTCATATCACCATTACGTTTTACTTGTTGTAGGCGTGTATGGTTAGCAAAGACATCTTTCAATTGATTGTTGAACATTGGTCCCATTGGTCCCCATACATAGGTAGAGCGGATAGGGAAATCTGCAATTTGAATGGTACGTACTTTACTGTAATCAATACTTGCACCATTAAATTTATAGGATACACTGCAAGCTGCTAATAAGAGCAAGCAGATGGCTGTCACACCCCATGTCAGTGGGCGAATAGATGTGAATTTCTTTCCTATCTTCATTGTTTTCTAAGAGGGTAGTCCCTTCTGTGTCTATTGATTAATCTTTGTCTAATCCGTATTGTCTGATTCGGCGATAGAGTGTGCGATCGCTGATACCCAACTCTAAAGCAGCCTTCTTACGATTACCATTGTTACGCTCTAAGGCTTTCTCTACCAGTTGCTTTCCAATGTCGTTGAGGTTGAGTGTTTCTGGTTCAGAAATTTCTTCTGCCACAGCGTCTTCAACCTGTTCTATCGTTCTTGTTGGAGTAATAGGCTGTTTGTTTGTGGTGGCAGGAAGATTAGAAACTGTTGACGGTGCAGGCTGGAAACCGCTTGCACCATTGAGTTGTCTGCTTTCCTCCAACTGCTTACGAACGTTGTTGAGGTCGCGTCGTAAGTCACTTACATTACCTCTCAACTCATAGAGAATTTTATAGAGAATCTCACGTTCACTCTCATAGCTATGTGAACCACCACTTTGTATCGTAGCAAGCTGTGTACTGTCTTGGTCACGTGGGATAAAGTGCAGCAATGTTTCTGCATCAATCTCACGCTTCTCGCTTAGGACAGACATCTGCTCTGTAATGTTCTTTAGTTGGCGAACATTTCCCGGCCATTTGTACTGTAACAGAATCTGACGTGCTTCATCTGTAAGTGTAATCTTTGGAAGATGATACTTCTCTGCCATCTGCATAGCAAAGAGACGGAAGAGAAGTACGATATCCTCACCACGATCTCGGAGTGGTGGCATCTGAATAGGAATCGTGTTAAGACGATAGTACAAATCTTCACGGAACTTACCTTCGCTAACAGCTTTCTGCATGTTGACGTTAGTAGCAGCTACGATACGTACATCTGTCTTACGGATTTCCTGACCACCAACACGGATATATTCACCTGTTTCGAGTACGCGAAGTAGTCGAGCTTGCGTTGCTAAAGGAAGTTCACCCACCTCGTCGAGGAAGATGGTTCCTTTGTTGGCTATACCGAAATAACCTTCACTATCGCCAATAGCTCCTGTGAAAGAACCCTTCTCATGACCGAAAAGTTCACTATCAATGGTTCCCTCTGGGATAGAACCACAGTTGATAGCAAAGTATTTCTCGCGACGACGAGGAGAATTGTCGTGGATTACACGTGGGATAATCTCCTTACCAACACCGCTCTCACCGATAATCAGTACAGACAAATCGGTGGGTGCTACCTGTAAAGCAACATCCAGTGCACGATTCAGTCCGTCGTTGTTACCGACAATGTTATATCGTTGTTTGGTCCTCTGTAATTCTGTTGTATTCATTTTAACTGACAAATTTACCTATTTTAATTTGAAAAAACTGCAACTTTGGCAGACTTTTAACTAACTTTCTCGTATAGAAAAAGATTGCATATTAGAATCTTTTTAACTTATGAGTACTTAACAATACTAATCTTTTTATGAAAAGAATGTTTCTTCTATCATTTTTATTGTTTTCGCAATGTTGATGAATGCGCAGACAGTATTAAAAGATGTGACATCTGAGCTTATTAAACCTAACTTCTGTGTAGGTCAGACAATAGAGTTCATTATTCATCTGATAAGTCTATTCGTAGTACTAATGGAAAAAGCAGTAAACTATGAGCTTTATGATGTTCTTGGCTCAGTTACTGATGGGATGAGTTTGCAGGATGTCAGGAAGTTTTTAGGTTCGGTTGTTTCAGACGGAAATTTCACGTTGAAAGTTAAGGAAGCCACCCTTATGCTTATGTAATGGACTTGAAGATAGGAGAAGTCCATGGATATAAGGTGGATGGGGCAAGAGAAATGAATGAGGTATTAGAAGGTATAGCAAGATTTTTTCGTTCTGCACAGTTTACACTTACCTTTACTCCTGATATGAGTACTTGGATTTTTACTGATTCTGAAGAACTCCCTTCTCTGTTTTATGAGTTTTAACAAGCAGTCAGGATGCACTCTTTTTGGGGACTGAGAATGAGTTCAGGGATAAGGAGAAGTTTTTAAAAATGATCCGAGAAGATAATAGTGGATATAATATGTTGCAGGCTTTCTTTGCTGTATTCTGTCCCGGAATATTCCGCCTTCCTGTATTTTATAACAATGCTTTCCAGCGTGGTCATATAGAAATTGGTGCACCATTGTCAGGGAAGAGTAAGCGATATATATATATTGCAAGATACAAATGTAGATAGTTCGGATGGTATCGTGCAGAAAATAAAATACTGCTATTCCCTTGACTTGTCTGATAGTTGGAGTAAGATGCTGGATAAATTAGAGAAGAATCAAAAGGATGCAGCCAGTAAGGATATAGATAAGATATAGAGAAACTGGATACTATCACCATGGTATCAATAGATGTCTATCCTGTGTGTGTTGATATAAGTAGAAAGGTAGATGCTGATGGTTGGATAACCAATTATGAGTGCTCGGTCACTGTCAGTAAAAAGAATACTTCTGCTACGTTTACGGAACGTTTACGTCGTAAGTAGGGATATTCAGAATTTTTCTAACTAATTGTTTGTCAGCATAATATATTATTTGTACCTTTACATAAAAATCCCCCGAACGACCCATCACGGGCAGAATCGGGGAAAACTTAAAATAAACTCGTCGTGAAGATACAAAAATTTCTGATATAACACCAACTTTTGCCCTTTACAGAGTTCGATTTTTTACAGAGCTTATCGTGAAAGCTTTGCACAAAAGCGAACTTGGACGCATTCATTCCCAGCTCCCACTAAAGGAGTTGGCAGCAGAGTATACGAACCTTAGCCCATAAGAGCAAGCGAGGGCAAAAAGCCTCTTTTTCTCGGGTGAAGGAGAAATAGCCCTAATGTTCCTTAAGTCATACACAGGTCTGTCTGACGATGGTCTGATAGAAATGCTTAACGGAAGCATCCACATGCAGATGTTCTGTGGTGTTCTGATAGACCCTCCCTGTCCCATCAAGGATGGAAAGATTGTAAGTGCCATACGCAATCGTCTTGGTCAGCTCTTTAACATAGACAGCCTTTCAGGGCATATTGTATGCCCAAATGGAAAGACAACCTTAAAGACAAAGACCTGTGCCTGACGGATGCAACCTGTTACGAGAGCTACCTGCGTTTTCCCTACGGATATCAAAGCTGCTCTGGGAGTGTTGTTATTGGCTTCACACTCTGCTGGTCTCGAGTGTAAAGCACTTCTCAGAGCGTATTCCGAGAAAGCAAGTATAATGATGTTGACAAGGCCAGGCTTTGCATACGCTAAGCAGCGCAAGCACACAGCCTCGTCCACGCGCAAGCTCAGGAGAAGACTCCTGAGGCTCCTGTCCAAACTCCTGTCCCAATGGAATCGTCTGCGTAAACAGTACAGTCCTTGCATCTGTCTGTCGGCAGAACAAGAAAAGCGGCTGTCCGCTGTGCGTGAGGTATGCCTCCAACAGTCAGAACTATTCTCCGGCAAGGAAGTCAAGCACCGTATCGTCAGCATCGACCGCCCCTACCTCCGTCCCTATTGTCAGAGGCAAGGAAAACAAGCGTGTAGAGTTTGGGGCAAAGGTCAACAACATACAGATAGACGGCATATCATTCATAGAGCACCACAGCTTTCGAGGGCATTCAACGAGGGTGTCCGTCTTAAGCTATGTATAGAATATCAAGAATCTTTGACGGGAATCAAAGTCAAAGCATGTAGGTGCCGATTCCATATACGCCAACAATGCCAACCGCACTATGTGTACAGAAAAAGGCATAACGACCTGTTTCACTCAGAAAAGGTCCCAAGACCCAAAGAAGAAGCTGAATGTCTCAAGACAGCGAGAAAGATTATTGGAAACCTCAGAGCTACGGTAATGGAGGGTAGCTTTTGGAAATCAAAAAGCAACACTATAGCCTTGGACGCATCAAGGCACGCAATATGTTCAGCGAGAGGCTACTACTCTTCTTCGGAATCCATACAGCAAATGCTGCCATTCTTGCCGCAAGGAGATGGCTCCGGAGGGTGAAGAAGGCTGCCTAATAAAAACTTAAGGATAATTTTACAAGTCCATAGATAGTATGGAAAAGGGCAGGGTGTGCTCATATGACTCATTATTTGAGATTTTTGAACAAATAACACAGCATTTTTCTTTTTCTGGGACCTTCTCCAAGGAAAAAGAATGCAGTTTTTGGCTGCCTTGAGAGCTCTAAGAGGAATTAACTGAAATTCTAAGTAACTTCATTAGAATATGATAGTTTTATTTTAAACAACTTTTCAAGATGAAATATATCCATTTGTCCCTATGTATGTTTTTATATTGATACTCTGCAATATTAGTCTGGTGTCAAATGCGCAAAGCAAATTCTCTCCGAAGCCAACGGTTGGTCAGGAAATTATCTATGACTTCACCAATGTGTGGAGTTGTATATCTACGCCTGGTGGCCAGAAAGTTACGAACCGTTTTTGCTAAATGCAGTCCAAGTTTTGAGGAGGGTTTGAGTGCAGAAAAGTATTATGGTACAAAACAAGACAGCGTACATACCAGTTTTGCTGTTAAAGTAGTGAATGTTTCTCCTTATAGTATTACATTTAGTTTCCGCTTGTTGAAAGCTTACGATGATATGTAGTAAAAGGAGAGAAAGAAGAAGTAAAAGATAAGAAAGAAAAAGATTTTTAGAGGATTCTATTCCAGCTCTTTTTCTGTTCTCATCCTGTTCTTGTAATCTATACGCCAGCAATGGATAGATGCATTGTTAGTAATCAGTCGGAGTTGGTATCACTTCTAAATCAACTCAGTCAAAGAATTAATCAGGATGAAGTAAAGCCTTTACAGTACCCTTTGATATATGCCTATCCTGGTGAACTTTACTTCTCAATACTAATATTGATGAAAAAGGTTCTGAAATCTTATATATGTTGCAGACTTTCTGCCCTGCTATTGAGCTTGTTGTAGATGCAATGCGTAAATCTTATACAGTAGGAATATCGGTGAAAAGGTAAACCTCTGGATGGTAGCGATAGAAATGCTGAATATCAGAAGATTGTTGCTTCTTTGAACAACGATGGCTTTTGCACAAAGGATAGAGGGTGAACGGTATGTTCGGGAAGATGCTTTTGATGATTCTGACGAATACAGTGACTGTTTCCAGTATGATACTGACAACTTTGTAGATGAGGACAGTTCAGCCGTAGTTACTGAAGATGACTTTGAACCAGATACAGCAAGTTATGTGTCGGTTGATGATTATGTAGATACAGATTCTATATACAATAATGTGGAGGCTCTAAAGGAACCTGAGATTATCCCCGTAAAGGAAAATGATAGACCGTGGAGCACTGTTTCCCTGCTACGTATGAGTCCTGCAGGTGTCATTAGAGAATATACGGTTAATACTACTGTCACCCTCCATGATGCATATGGGTACGCTGTCTCCGCCTTGTAGAGCGGAAAGACTAATTTATAATTATACTGTACGTAGTTTTTTCGCCACAAGTAACTTGTCTATCTGTAAACTCGTTCACTTGTAGACTAGTGAGAGTCATTTCTGAGAATATGATAATGGTAACATCATAGGAAATGGTTAATGAGCCATACTTATTTGTTGTGTTTCTCCAGTTTGATAAGCAATAAGCCAATAGCTGTCCAAATAAGTTCACGGATACGGACAAGTAGAGCAACGAAAATACCCGCTTCGAGTGTAAGTCCTAAACCCTTAACAGACATCAGAAAACCTCCTTCACGACCACCTAATTGTAGAGGAATGAAGAAGAGCATATTGGCAAAGAGAGAGGTGAACGCAAGGATGAGAATGCAATCAAAGTAATTGACAGAAGGTAGCAATACCAAAAGGATGAAGAATATCTCTAAAGCACTACAAATTCTGCAAGATAATTCGAGTAGAACAACGGTGAGAAAGGTACGTGGGTTTTGGTTGTGCAATGATGCTATCTGTGTGTCAATTCTGTCAAGTTCTTCCTTATGATTGGCAACAAAAGGTTCTGCCCATTTCTTAACAAAAGGAATGTGGCGAACAAGGTTCATTACGCGGACTGCTAATCCTTTTTTATAACCAGTGAGGAAGAACCAAATTGCAGATACGCAGAAAGCAAAGACGACAGCTAACATCGTGCCCATCAGGAGGTTGACTGATTGCGTGAAGATATAAAGGAAGATGGATATAAGCCAAAACCAGAAATGACTAAAGATGTGTGTCATAGCATAAAGCACGACAGAAGATGTAGCACGTTCTGCTCCAATCTTCGGTGTCAGTTCCATGATACGATATGGTTCGCCACCCATTAGTCCTCCAGGAGTAGCGTAGTTAAGTGCAAAGCCTGATACAGTAACCTTATAAAGCCAGAAGAATGATACTTTCTTCCGTTCCTCTGTGTCTTGTGTCTGGCTACGTATAATTGTAAACCAAGCTGCAGTATTAAAGATGTATAAGAATACCCATAGTACAACTACGGCAAAGAACCAGTAGCCTGCATGCTGTATTTTCTGCCATGCATCAGCAAAGTCAAGGTTGTACACCATAATACAGAGTACAACCAAGCCAAAAGTGAAGAAGATGTTCTGAAACTTTTTGTTCATAAGTCTTCTTATTTATATTTGTCGTAAGGAATGAAGGAAGACACGCTTAGTGTGTCTCCTTCGTATTACGGTTTTCACCATTGTTTGGTATGCGATCCTCACGCTTACGTGGAATGGCAAAGCGCACCTTGTCACTTTCGTCTCTTCTTTCCTTGTAAAGCTTTGGAAGTGGATTGCCCATTGGTGCATCATATTCTGCACGATTGCGGAAGATGTCAATAGCAAGATAGATCGCATGACGGAATGGTAGTTCGTCCACAACACCCTTACCTGCTAATGAAAGGCTATTAGGTATTTCTGCAGAAGTGCGAACGAGTGGCAATCCTGCTGTATAAATGATACCATGAGATACAGAAAGCGTACGGAAAGGAGCAAGTCCTTGTTCGTAATACATTGCTAAGATGCCATCAAAATGCTCTGTGTTATTGCAGCCAAAGAACGTATCGGCAGGATAAGGACCAAAGGCTTGTATGCCATTCTCAACAAGTTCGTCAATAGCTGGTAAGATTATCTCATGTTCTTCAGAGCCTAACAAACCATTGTCGCCAGCTTTAGGATTCAGTCCAAGCACTGCTATGCGTGGACAAGAAAGGCGGAAGTCGCGACGAAGACTCTTAAAGAGTGCACTTGCATTATTAACAATACTTGCCTTTGATATTGATTCTGCTACTTGGCGCAGTGGGAGATTACGTGTAGCAAGGGCAACACGCAGTCCATCGTTTATCAAGATTGACAAGCCTTGTTCCTCTGATTCCATGTGATCTTCGATGTAACGGCTCTGACCACTGAAGTGGAAGTGCTCATTATTGTCAATAGGAGCTGTAACGAGAACGTCAAATAGTCCTTGGCGATAGTCCTCTAAAGCCTTGTCTACAGCACGCAAGCCTGCAACACCAGACTCCTCTGAGGCAACGCCCAACTCAACCTTAATTTCGTCATCAAATACAGGGAGCAGGTTGAGTCGTCCGTTCTGTGCTTCTGATGCATCTTTGATGATAGTGAAGTTAGCATCTATGTCAAGTGCATTACGATGATAGGTGGCTACTTTGGGTGAACCATAGATGATAGGCGTACAAAGCTCCAGCATCTCTGGTTCGGCAAAAGTCTTAAAGATAAGCTCATATCCAATGCCGTTGGTATCTCCGTGTGTGATTGCTACGCGGACTCTTTTATTATCGTTCATATACTTATATCTTGTATTGTTTTGTTATATTCAGTTTCCTATTGGCTCTCTGTGTGTAGTCTGTTAGTCTTTTTACGTTCTTATTTTTTTACCTTTTTACTTTTTCCCTCTACCTCTTTCTTCTTCTATCTTCTTTGCTGTTGAGAGCAGACCGCAGGCTGCAAAGATATCCTGTCCACGACTGGCACGGATAGTTGTGAAGACTCCATGTTGTGTCAGATAGTTTCTGAATTTCTCCATTCTGTGGTCATCAACACCCTGCAATGGGATATTCGGGATAGGATGGAAGCGAATAAGATTCATTCGGCAGTCCAATCCTTTGAGTAGTTGTACGATAGCCTTAGCATGTTCCTCGCTGTCGTTGAAATCCTTGAAGACAATATATTCGAATGACAGACGGCGCTGATGAGAGAAGTCGTAATTGCTGAGTAACTCGATAATACTATCAATAGACATTCCTTTTTCTGCTGGCATCAACTCCGAACGTTGCTCGTGTAGAGGGGTGTGCATACTGATGGCAACATGGCAGTCACTCTCTTCAAGGAATCGTTTGAGCTTCCCTTTGACACCCACACTGCTCACAGTGATTCGCTTTGGTGACCATCCGTAACCAAAGTCAGCAGTCATAACCTCTGTGGTACGCAGTACGTTGTCAAGATTATCCATTGGTTCACCCTGACCCATGAAGACGATATTCGTCAATTTATCACGTTCTGGGAGGGAATAAATCTGATTGAGAATATCTGTAGCTGAAAGACTACCTTCGAAACCCTGCTTTCCTGTCTGACAGAAGAGGCAGTTCATCTTACATCCTACTTGTGAAGAAACACAGAGTGTAGCACGGTCTTCGTCTGGAATATACACCGTTTCAACAAACTTACCGCTGTCAGTAGGGAAGAGATATTTGATAGTTCCGTCTTTAGAATGTTGTGCATCGATAGGCTCTTTGCAGCCAATAGCATATTCAGCAGCGAGTTTCTCTCTGTTTGCTTTTGAGATATTCGTCATCTCATCAATACTTTTCACATGCTGTGTATAGAGCCATTTGGCTATCTGTCCGCCTGTAAAAGCTGGCATTCCGAGCGACTTGGCAACCTCTTTCAGTTCGCCAAGTGTCATTCCCAACAAATACTTCTTTGCACTTTCCATTCTCGTTCTCAATGTTTTGTTGCTGCAAAGATAACGAAAAAATAGCTAATATTAGTGTTTTCCTTTCTTTTTTGCCACACTTCGATAATATGGAGTGGTAAAGTCTACTAAAGTAAGAAGGGATTTATCACGTATTATACAATAGTTTTTTTGATTTCATTTTCCTGTCATTTTTAACATTTAGCGTAAATGTGTTAGAAATCAATCGTTTATGTATCTACCTTGAATGACAGAAGTGACAGGAAAGTTTGTATTGAGAGAAATTGCTTTCTCTGGCTCTTCTCAGCTATGGAGTGATAAACTAAAAGTCCTTACATGATAAGGTGCACAGAGAGTATGAAGGACGGAGCTAAAAGCAATTTAAAGGAAGTACCAATGGCGCAAAGAGCGAGCAGAGGCGAGTGTACAGATTCTTGACAGCGTTTGTGATAAATGTTTCGTGTGTAAATTCTCTAATAAAACTGCAAATAACCTCCATTACTCTACGCACAGACGAGTCCCCACAACTATTATAGGTTTTGTTTTTATAATCCTCCCTTTCTCTCCATTTCTCTGTGTGATATTAAGATAAAGTTCTAAATTTATCGACATTCTTAACACTCCAAATTTTAGAAGAGTCCTTTAGAGTATTCTTTTGGGCTTTAAAAAGTATGGCATATCCGTTTTTTGCTTGGTGTTGAGGCTTAGCACCATTGGTGCTACCATTAGCACAATATGTGCTCGGCACTAACACAACGATAATAAAGAATAGAGAGGGGCTGATAGTTCCTGTTAAGACTGTCTAATAGTGGTTGATAAGCATGTTATAGTTGCAAAATGATATTAAAACTAACGTGTAATCGCTTTGTGATGTAAATATCTTTTGTAACTTTGCAACTAAGAATAATGGTTTAGAAAGATTCGAGTAATAAAATGATTGTAAAGACGATTAGTAAGTAAAGGTATTTTAGGGGGTGCGACACTGACATCAGTTAACGCTGGGAGAGGGTGATGCGCCCCCATTACAACAGACACAGGATGAACAAAGTGAAGATGATTTTCCGCCTCCTTTTAGGAGCATTTATGACTTATGCAGTGTTTCTCACCTAACATTTAACCGATTGGAGTTCGTGGCACAGGTACCTATGTGGCTTCGATTCAGAAGGATTTACCGATTTCGTGGTACTTTCTTCAGGGCGTAGTAGAGATTTCTTTTGGCTTTGAGTATGCTATTCTTGTATAAGCATAAGGCGGTTGTAGGAGCGTTGCTCGCCCTCTTCTTTGTACTCATCTTCCTGGAAACCTCAATCAATATTTCTATCATATTGATTCATTCGGGTTGAATACTGATACTGCACGTCTTATCCGACTATTCTTCCAGCCAGTACTGATAGCATGGGCATTGTGGTCTACTGGTGGTTGGCAGGTTTGCAAGGAGTGGATGTCGAGATTAAGAAAAATAAATCGTAAGGATTAAGAAAGAACTTTGAGAGGGTAGAAACCTCCTCGGTTGATACTTTTCAAAGCTATGATAGACAAAACACAAGCGTTTGAAATATCGCTTTTATGGCGAAAAATATTATTGTAGAATTTAATAAAGAGTAAAGAATTATGGCAACAGTTTATGATTTCAATTTGAAAGACAAGAAAGGTAACGAGGTAAGCCTCGAGACATATAAGGGTAAGGTACTTCTTATCGTAAACACAGCAACAGGTTGTGGCTTCACTCCACAGTATGAGGAATTGGAGGCTAGTACCGTAGTCTGAAAGAGAAGGGTCTTGAGATTCTCGATATTCCATGTGACCAGTTCGGTCATCAGGCTCCAGGTACAGACGAGGAGATCCATGAGTTCTGTACAGCAAAGTTTGGTACTGACTTCCCACAGTTCAAGAAGAGCGATGTGAACGGTGCTAATGAGCTTCCTCTCTACACATGGTTGAAGAGTGAGAAGGGCTATGCAGGTGGCGCATACGAGGAGAAGTTGGCTGCTATTATGGAAGACCTTTACAACAAGGCAAACACAGAGCCACGTAAGCAGAACGACATCCAGTGGAACTTCACAAAGTTCCTCGTTAACCGCAATGGTGAGGTTGTTGCACGCTTCGAGCCTACAGTAGACCTCAAGGAGGTTCAGAAGGCTGTTGAGGCTGCGCTTTAATCAGAAGCTGATAGGTAAGTTTTAATAGTCCCTTGCGGGACAATCGTTTAGGAGTTGAAGGTTTTAGTGGGGTTAAGCCATTACTGTTTCTTTTCGGAGGGCAGCAGTGCAAGGATATGAAAGGTATCGGCTTAACCCCTACTAAATTTCTTCGCTCCTTTTTTATTAGGACAATTTAGAGTAAGAATGGCTGTAGATATAGAAGAATTTCGCAAAGAAGTCTATAATGTTGTGGCATCAATTCCGAGCGGTCGTGTACTGAGTTATGGGCAAATAGCATGGCTTGTAGGCTGTCCTCGTCATGCTCGTTTGGTCGGAAAAGTATTACATGGCGTATCTGAAGCAGAACATTTGCCATGTCATCGAGTCGTAAATGGTAATGGACGTACGGCTCCCTGTTGGGAAGAACAGCGTGGTTTGTTGGAGACAGAAGGGATAACCTTCCGTGCAAATGGCTGTGTCGATATGAGAAAATGGCAATGGAAACTGGAGGAGTAAGGTTTCTGTTGTCATTTATTCCTGAAACATTGTGGTTTAATGACTGATTTGGGTCAAATGTGTGAACGCTTTTCGTATTGCGTTATCGGAAGAATCGAAGTTACTCATTAGACAAAAACATGGCTAAGGCAGTCAACTATCTATCCTATTATCACCCTCTTTTATTGAAAACCTTTTCATTTTAAGACTTCGAAAATCTGTATGCAAGGGTTTGAAAAATCATTACATAATCTCAAATAAGACATCTATAAATAACGGCAAAAATACATATGAGAAGCAGCTTTGCAAACCAACAGTAAATCAATTAGTTATAAAGTAGTAAAGTAAAAGGTGCTTTATTGGACTTCAAAAGGGCGTTAGTAAGGGTCTTAAAGGGCACCTTTTGCAAGTCAATAGGCATCTTTTTAGAAGCCAAAAGAGTATGTATTGGTTTTTGAACCGTATGAAAATAGTTTACAAGACTCGACTAATAAGGGAATAAGTTGTTTGTAGAAGACAAATAGACATCACACCTAATTACATTTATCGTGTAGTTTTTTCCTCTTTATAAAACCATCTTATTGGAGGTAATCATACCATGTATGTGGATTAATCTCATTCTATTAACAATCTACATATTTTAACCCAAATCAGTTATTAGACCACAATATTTCAGGAAATCTTGTTTTTAGTGTTGTTTCCTAACATCTTTTTATTTTCTTGTCGTCATCTTGCCTGTCTTTTGCAACTTGACGTAGCCCGCTACGCCTGCGTTACAAAGACAGGCAATCTGCTCGACAATAAAACAAAATCTGTTTAGGCTCTAATGACCGATTTGGATTTAACGGAAGAACCTTTTTATCCTTACTCTGTGACTATATTATAACGATAAGATACAAGTAAAACCCTTTTCTTTTTGATTTATGTCCGTCATTCCTTTGTAGACTGAAATAAAAGCATTAATTTTGTAGGCATAAAAAGAAAAGCAAATGCAGGCAATGATTTTTGCAGCCGGACTCGGTACCCGTTTGAAACCGCTTACTGACACAATGCCAAAAAGCGTTGGTAGAGGTGGGAGGTGCGCCACTGCTTGAGCATGTAATCAGGAGATTAATAGATGCTGGATGCAGTCGTATGGTTGTTAATGTACATCATTTCGCAAACCAGATAACAGACTATTTGGATGCACACAACTATGGTGTGGATATCTATGTGTCTGATGAAACAGAGCAGCTCCTTGACACCGGTGGTGGTATCAAGCGAGCTGCTTCGCTTTTTGATCAGCATCAGCCAGTGCTGATTCACAATGTTGACATATTAAGTAATGTGGACTTAGACGCTTTCTATCGCCATGCTTTAGAAACAAAGACAGATGCTCTCCTGTTGGTAAGCCGTCGTGACCCAACGTTACTGGTATTTGACAGTAATATGCGCTTGGTGGGTTGGACGAATGTGGCTACAGGCGAGGTAAAGTCACCTCATGCTGAGATACGTCAACTGCATTTCGTGTCACCAACAGAGGAAGAAAGTTCTTATTATCAGAACAATTGCTACCTCTGTGCCTTCTCTGGTATACACGTGTTAGCTCCTTCTGCGGTACAAACTGTTGAGGCTGTTGATAAGGATAAGTTCCCTATTATGGACTTCTATCTCAACAATTGCGACACACTTGATATCCGTGGCGAACTAAAACCGACCTTCATCTACTTGATGTAGGCAAACTCAACAGCTTACAAGCTGCTGAAGACTTTTATTGCAAATTCAGAGTATCGAAAGCTCCAAGACGGAGACAGATATTCTTTAAATACATTCATTTACATGCAACAGAAGATTATCATTTTTGGATTTCGGCTCACAGACAACCCAGCTCATCGGTCGTCGTGTACGTGAGTTGGATACCTTCTGCGAGATCCTCCCTTACAACAAGTTCCCGAAGGATGACCCATCTGTGATTGGTGTGATTCTTTCTGGTTCACCTTATTCCGTACATGATCCAGAGGCTTTCAAGGTAGACCTCAGTCAGTTTATCGGTAAGATTCCAGTACTCGGTATCTGTTATGGTGCTCAGTACATCTCTTATTCAAATGGAGGTAAGGTTGAGCAGACGGGTACACGTGAGTATGGTCGTGCCAACTTAGAGAGTATCGACCTTAACAACCGCCTTTTTGCAGGCTTTGAGAAAGGCTCGCAGGTATGGATGAGTCATGGTGATACGATTACTGCAATCCCAGAGGATTATGACATTATAGCTTCTACAGGTGACGTTAAGTATGCTGCCTTTGCATCAAAGACACAGCCTGTATGGGCAGTACAGTTCCATCCAGAGGTTTACCACTCATTGCAGGGTAAGCAGTTGTTGGAGAACTTCGTTGTGAATATCTGTGGTAGCAAGCAGGAGTGGAGTGCAGCTTCATTCGTAGAGAGTGCTGTTCAGGAGATTCGAGAGCAGGTGGGTAACGACCGTGTTATCCTTGGTCTTTCTGGTGGTGTTGACTCTTCTGTTTGTGCAGTATTGCTCAATAAGGCTATCGGTAAGAACCTTACTTGTATCTTCGTAGACCATGGTATGCTTCGTAAGAACGAGTTTACGAAGGTGATGGAAGCTTATAAGGGACTTGGTTTGAACGTTATCGGCGTTGATGCATCAGAACAGTTCTTTAAGGATTTGGAAGGTGTTACCGACCCAGAGCAGAAGCGTAAGATTATTGGTCGTGACTTCGTTGAGGTGTTTAATGCTGAGGCAAAGAAGATTACGGATGCTAAGTGGCTCGCACAGGGTACTATCTACCCAGACCGTATTGAGAGTCTTAGCATTACAGGTATGGTTATCAAGAGTCATCATAATGTAGGTGGACTTCCAGAGGAGATGCATCTTCAGCTTTGTGAGCCACTCCGTTGGCTCTTTAAAGACGAGGTTCGCCGTGTTGGTTATGAGCTTGGAATGCCAGAACGTCTTATCAAGCGTCATCCATTCCCAGGTCCTGGTCTTGCTGTTCGTATCTTGGGCGACATCACTCGTGATAAAGTTCGTATCCTTCAGGACGCTGACGATATCTATATTGAGAAGATGCACAACTACACTATGCCAGATGGTTCAAGTCTTTACGACCATGTTTGGCAGGCTGGTACCGTATTGCTCTCTACGATTCGTTCAGTAGGAGTGATGGGTGATGAGCGTACTTACGAGCATCCAGTTGCTCTTCGTGCTGTTACATCAATGGACGCAATGACAGCTGACTGGGCTCACCTCCCTTACGATTTCATGGCAGAGTTTCCAACGAAATCATCCGTAAGGTGAAGGGAGTCAATCGCGTATGTTACGATATCTCTTCAAAACCACCTTCAACAATTGAGTGGGAGTAAGAAGGAAAAACAGACAAAATAAAAAGGATAGGGGTGCAGTTGCGTCCCTATTTCTTTTTTATACAACTTTATATATGATATTAGAGTGGGCAAAGAACACGATATTCTTATAGTTGTAAGATACCTTTTATTATGTTGATAATCAGAGCATAGCTTTTTATTTGGCTGAGTTAATACTATCGTTGTTTTACCATCTACAACAGATTCCTTTCATGAAAAAGGTTCTTCTGTTAAATGTGTAGATTGATGAATAGAATGAGATTAATCCACATACATGGTATGATTACCTCCAATAAGATGGTTTTATAAAGGGGATAAAACTGCATGATAAACGTAATTAGGTGCGATGTCTATTTGTCTTCTACAAACAACTTATTCCCTTATTAGTTGAAATTTGTAAATTATTTTTCATACGGTATCAAAATCCAATACATGCTCTTTTGGCTTTCTAAAAGACGCTCAATTGACTTGCAAAAGGTGCCCTTTAAGCTCCTTACTAACGCCCTTTTGAAGTCCAATTAAGCACCTTTTACTTTACTACTTTATAACTTGTTGATTTCCTTATGGTTACAAACCTACATTTTGTATGTGTTTTTGCCGTTATTTATAGATGTCTTTACTTGAAATTATGTAATGATTTTTTCAAATCTCTTGTCTATAGATTATCAAAAGTCTTAAAAATGAAAATGGTATTCAATGTCAGATGATGATAATAGGGTAGATTGTTGACTGTCTTAGCCATGTTTTTATTTAATGAGTAACTTCGGTTCTTCCTTTAAAGCAACACGAAGAAGTATCCACACATTTAACGGAAGAACTTGAAAAATACCTTTCTTTTTCATGAAGAAAAATAAGGCCTTCCGGAATTTGGAGTGATGCGATAATGTCCTTTATGCCACTTGTTAGTAAAAGAAAAATTGTAAATAGTTCATTATAAGCGTTTTTGTATCGTGTATAACCCATGTGATACAACAACAACTTTCGTAACCTTTAAATTGGTACTTTGTATTCTTTTAATATCAGTAAACAAAGGGGATATAAAAGTATATAAATTATAAAATGTTATTGATAATCAGATATTAAACACTATCACTCCAAATTCCTGAAGACCCAAAAATAATTATGTTCATGAAAAGAAGTCTTTTTGTCGTGAAGAAAATTCGAAGGCAATACTTTGTTTGTTGAATAAACGATTATGCTTATGCGTTTGAAACTGCATTTTAGTTGTTTTAGAGGCTTCTTTCAGGAGAAAGAAGGCGATAATCATAAAGCATGTGATTATTTCAACAAAGGAAATAGGTGATGATAGTAATAAAAAGTCCGAAAAACTCAGTAGTGAATCTTCGACTGATTGTATC